>Ga0157378_10000322_pt1 | contig 47146 bp, 47 predicted proteins | sample M65metaG_FD_115309 | JGI IMG/M metagenome (GOLD analysis project Ga0157378, IMG submission 115309) | Miscanthus rhizosphere microbial communities from Kellogg Biological Station, Michigan, USA - M6-5 metaG | ecosystem: Host-associated > Plants > Roots > Rhizosphere > Soil | place: USA: Michigan... | reverse complement strand
TTTCCCCTTGCTTCGGATGGCCTCCGTGTTTATTTCTGGGCAACATGCCGCCGGATCGCGCCGAGCAGCTCCTCTCGCGTAAATGGTTTGGTCAAGTACTGTTCCGAGCCGACGATGCGCCCGCGCGCCTTGTCGAACAGGCCGTCCTTGGACGACAGCATGATCACCGGCGTGGACTTGAACATCTGGTTGTTCTTGATCAACGCGCAGGTTTGATAGCCGTCCAGACGCGGCATCATGATGTCGACGAAAATGATGTTGGGTTGCTGGTCGGAGATCTTGGCGAGCGCCTCGAAGCCGACGGTGGCGGTGACCACGTCGCAGCCTTCCTTCTTGAGCAGGGTTTCGGCGGTGCGACGAATGGTTTTCGAGTCGTCGATGACCATGACCTTCAGCCCGGCCAAGCTGCCATCTTTCGCTGTGTCTTCCACTTCCATCCCCTCAAACCACGGAGTTCAAATTCGCGCGCCGGCGCGCGCAGCGGCGCAATCGGGCCGGCGGCCTGGTACTTTCACCCGCTACGCAAAGCTGTTTAACCAATGTTTAGCAAATCTGTCAAGTAAATCCGCTAACTGAGCATTCGGGCTCAAAAATGTTGGGTCCAAAACGATTCGGTTCCGGCTCCCCCGCGCGCCACGGCGCACGCCTGTCCACGCTGCAACGGATGCTAGTATAGACCCCAGTTCCGTTCCACGCGCGACAGGCATCAAGACTCCCATGCAGCACATCCCGTGCCAACAACGAGCCGCGTGCGCATGAGCCTGCACGTGGCGGTTTTGATGGACCCGATCGAGTCCATCCACATCGAGAAGGATTCCACGTTCGCCATGTTGCTCGAGGCGCAGCGCCGCGGGCACCGGCTGCTGTACCTGACCCAGGACGCCCTGGCACTGCGCGACGCGGTGCCCTACGCGCATGCGCGCAGCTTGCAGGTTCGCGACGATCCGGCCGGCTGGTTCACGCTCGGCGCGGCGCAGTGGCTCGACCTGCGCGAAGTCGACGTGGTGCTGGCGCGCAAGGATCCGCCGTTCGACGCGCAGTTCCTGTACGACACGATGCTGCTGGAACTGGCGCAGCGCGCCGGCGTGCTGGTGGTGAACGACCCGCAGGCGCTGCGCGATGCGAACGAGAAACTGTTTTCGCTGAATTTCCCGCAGTGCATACCGCCGACCGTGATCGCGCGCGAGGCGGCCGAGATCAAGCGTTTCGTGGCCGAGCACGGCGATGTCGTGGTCAAGCCGCTCGACGGCATGGGCGGACGCTCGATCTTCCGCAGCACGCGCGGCGATCCCAACCTCAACGTGATCCTCGAGACACTCACCGACAACGGGCGCCAGTTCACGGTGGCGCAGAAGTACCTGCCCGAGATCCGCGACGGCGACAAGCGCATCCTGCTGATCGACGGCAAGCCGGTGCCGTACGTGCTCGCGCGCATGCCGCAGGGCGACGACTTCCGCGGCAATCTGGCCCGCGGCGGCAAGGGCGTGGGACGCCCGATCAGCGAGCGCGAGCGCTGGATCGCCGCGCAGGTGGGTCCAGAACTGTCGCGGCGCGGCATGCTGTTTGTCGGGCTCGACGTGATCGGCGACTACCTGACCGAGGTCAACGTCACCTCGCCGACCTGCATCCGCGAACTCGATGCGCAGTTCGGTCTGAACATTGCCGGAGAGTTGTTCGACGCGATCGAAGCGCGCCGCGGCGGAGCACGTCGGGCGTGAGCGCGCCGCGCCCGGTCGGCAGCACGGATCGCTTCGGCGTCACGCTGCTGTTTTCGCTGATCGCGCACGGCGTGCTCGCGCTCGGCCTGACGTTCGAATACGAAAAGCCGGCGCGCAGCCTGCCGTCGCTGGACGTGATCCTGGTGCAGTCGGCGTCCGGCCACAAGCCGGAGAAAGCCGACTATCTGGCGCAGGCGAACAACGCCGGCGGCGGCGAAAGCGACAAGCCGCTGCGCCCGAGCGAGATGCTGTCCAGTCAAGTGTCGAAGCAGGACCTGGGGCTCGCGCCGCGGCCGATCGAAGCCGGCGCGCCGAAACCGCAGCCGCCGACCGAACGCGAGCTGCTGACGCAGCAGAAATCCTCGTTCGCGCTGCGCTCACAGAAGGAAATCCCGGAACAACCGGTGCTGCCGCAGCCGACCAATCGCGAATTGATCGAGAAGAAACTCGAGATGGCGCGCCTGGCCGAAGAAGTGCAGCGCGAAAACCAGGCTTATGCGAAGCGGCCGAAGAAGAAATACATTTCCGCCAACACCAAGGAATACGAATACGCCGGCTACATGTCGGCGTGGGTGGCGCGCATCGAGCGCATCGGAAATCTGAATTACCCGGACGAGGCGCGCCGCCAGCAGCTGCACGGCCAGCTCGTGCTCACCGTCGCGCTCAACCGCGACGGCACGGTCAAGGACATCGAGGTGATCCAGCCGAGCGGACACAAGCTGCTCGACGAAGCCGCGATCCGCATCGTGCGGCTGGCCGCGCCGTTTCCGCCAATCCCGACCGAAGGCAACATCGACGAGTTGTACGTGACGCGTACCTGGCAGTTCCTGCCGGGTGACATCCTGCGCAACCGCTAGCGCTGCAGCGGGCCGATCGACAAGGTTTCACACAAGGGCGCGAAGATGCGACCGGGCCGTCAGCGTTCAGCCCGACTTGCTACAATGCGCCCATGAGTGTGCCCACGATCGGCCTCACCAATCACTTCCTGATCGCCATGCCGGGCATGCGTGACCCGAGTTTCCGCCGCGGCGTGGCGTTCCTTTGCCAGTACGGCGAGGAAGGCGCGATGGGGCTGCTGGTCAACCGCCTGTCTGAATACCGCCTCGGCGACGTGCTTGCGCAGATGAACCTCAAGTCCGAGCTCAGCCAGGTCAGCGACGCGCCGGTGCTGATCGGCGGTCCGGTGCAGCCGGAGCGCGGCTTCGTGCTGCACGCACCGCACGGCGAGTGGGAATCGAGCTTTCGCATCTCCGATCGCATCTGCGTCACCACCTCGCGCGACATCCTGGTCGCGATCGCCGAGGGACGCGGCCCGGACGACGCGCTGGTCACGCTCGGCTATTCCGGCTGGAGTCAGGGCCAGATCGAAACCGAATTGCGCGACAACGCCTGGCTGACCGCGCCGGCCGACGAACGCATCCTGTTCTCCACCCCGCTCGAGCAGCGCTGGGAAGCCGCTGCCGCGCTGGTCGGGGTCGACATCGGCAGCCTCACCGACTACGCAGGGCATGCATGAGCGCAGGGGTCAGAGTGCCTTTTCCCGCGAATGATTGCCACACGCGCCACGCCTTGTGGGAAAAGGCACTCTGACCCCCTCTTCGCTCTTCGTGCCGATCCACAATTCCACAAATGGACAACCCAGTCACCATCCTCGGCTTCGACTACGGCGCGCGCCGCATCGGCGTGGCGGTCGGCAATGCGCTGACGCGCAGCGCGCGTGCGCTGGAAGTGGTCGGCAATTCGGACGCGGGTCCGGACTGGCGGCGGCTCGATGCGCTGCTGCGCGAATGGCAGCCGCAGGCGCTGCTGGTCGGGCTGCCGCTGATGATGGATGGCAGCGAACAGGCGAACAGCCGCAGCGCGCGCGCGTTCGCCGACACGCTTGGACTGCGCTACGGCATCGCCGCGCAGCTGGTCGATGAGCGGCTCAGCTCGCACGAGGCGGCGCGGCGCTTCGCCGAACGGCGCGCGCGCGGCGAAAGCCGGCGCAAGCATGCCCAGAGCCTGGATGCGGTGGCCGCCGAAATCATCGTCGAAACCTGGCTCGGGCACACGTCGTGAATCGGGGTCAGAGTGCCTTTTCCGACAACACGATAAGACTGGGAAATCCGCGCATGAAAAGGCACTCTGACCCCACGCCGGCTCGGACGGATGCCGTGACGCTGCAAATCGACCACGCTGGCCGCTTGCGCCACCTGCTGACCCTCGAAGGCCTGTCGCGCGAGCGCATCACCGCGCTGCTCGACCGCGCCGATGCGCTGCGCGCGCAGAGCCGCGGCGGCGCACATCGGCTCGACCTGCTCGCCGGACGCACCGTGATCAACCTGTTCTTCGAGCCGTCCACGCGCACGCGCACTTCGTTCGACCTGGCCGCACAGCGCCTCGGCGCGCAGGTGATCAACTTCGACATCGGCAGCTCGTCCACGGTCAAGGGCGAAACCCTACTCGACACCGTGCACACGCTCGAAGCGATGCATTGCGATGCGTTCGTGGTGCGGCACAAGGAACGCGGCACGCCCGAATACATCGCGAACCATCTACGCACACGCGCCGCGGTGCTCAACGCCGGCGACGGCAACCAGGGCCACCCGACGCAAGGGCTGCTCGACGCGTTGACGCTGCGCCGCCGGCGCGCCGATTTCGCCGCCCTGCGCGTGGTCATCTGCGGCGATATCCGCCACTCGCGCGTGGCGCGCTCCGATGCGCATGTGCTGCGCACGCTGGGCGTGCGCGAGCTGCGCCTGTGCGCGCCGCCCGAGCTCGCGCCGGACGCGGGCGAATTCGCCGATGCCCGCGTGCTGCACGATTTCGACGCGGCACTGGACGGCGCCGACGTGGTGATCATGCTGCGCCTGCAGAAGGAGCGCATGCAGCAGGCGGCGATTCCTTCGGAAGCGGACTATTACCGCCGCTACGGCCTGTCGCCCGCGCGCTTGGCGCGCGCGCATCCGGATTGCCTGGTGATGCATCCGGGACCGATCAATCGCGGCGTGGAGATCGCCGGCGAAGTGGCCGACGGCCGCCAGTCGCTGATCCTGGAACAAGTCGCCAACGGCGTGTTCGTGCGCATGGCGGTGCTGGCCGAACTGCTCGCATCGAACTGAGATCGAGCGCGCATCCATCGCGGCGCCGTCACACGCAGCAGCGTACAATTGCCACGCCAGCGCGTTCCTGCGCTGGCCACATTGCCGCGCGCGCGGCTCAACGGGGAAACACTCCATGCGCCGAATCCATCGCTATGCCCTGCTCGCGTTGAGCGCGGGCCTGCTCGCCGCCTGCTCCAAGGCTCCGGATACCGCCGATACGCCGCTCGCGTTCGCGCCGTCCGACACGCCGTATGCGTACGCGAATCTCGAACCGACGCCGACCGGCCTGACCGAGCAATGGTCCAAGCACATGCAGGAGTACATGCCGGAGCTGCTCGGCATCTACGATCACCTGCTCGACGAGATGAGCAAGGACGACAAGGGCGGTCCCGAGTCGGCGCGCGTGATCAAGGTGGCGCGGGTGCTGCTCGGCGAGTTGAAGGAACACAGCAACTGGGACCAGTTGCGCCAGATCGGACTCAAGCCGGACGCGCGCGTCGCGTTCTACGGCATCGGCCTGGTACCGGTGCTGCGCATGGAGCTCGGCGATCCGGCCGCGTTCAAGGCCGAGATCGCGCGCATCGAGAGCAAGCTCGGCGACAAGCTGCCGGTGGCCAAGACCGGCGCACAGGAATACTGGCAGCTGGGCAACGACAAGCTCGCCTGCGTGGTTGCAATCGAGGGCTCGCATCTGGTCGTCACGGTGCTGCCGCCGAATGCGCCGGACACGCTCAAGCAGGCCCTGCTCGGCCTGACCCGGCCGGCGCAGAATCTCGCCGCCGCCGGCACGCTGCAGGCGCTGGCCAAGCAGTACAACTACTCGGCTTACGGCGAGGGCTTCGTCGATTTCGTTCGCCTGACCGAACGCCTGACCAGAGCGCCGGAAGGCACCGACGCCGACTTCGCCAAGGCGGTCGGCCTGCCGACGCCAGCGACGCCGGATGCGGTGTGTAAAAGTGAATTTCTGGAAATTGCGCACAAGTTCCCGCGCCTCGTCGCCGGCGCGGAGGAGCTCACCGCGCAGCGCCTGAAGCTCAGCGCCGAGCTCGAGATCGAGCCCGGACTGGCACAGGAGATCGCCAGCGCGATCGGTGCGGCGCCCGGCACCGGCGCGGCCAGCGACGGCGTGATCGACGTCAGCATCGCCATGCCGCTGCTGCGACTGAAGGATTTCTGGATCCACCAGGCAGACAAGGTCGCGGCCAAGCCGTTCGCCTGCGCCGAGCTTAAGGATCTCAATGCGAGCTACGCCTCTTCGCGCAGCAAGGTCGACGTCACGGTGCCGCCGCCGATGAGCGATCTGACCGGTGCGCGATTCACTTTGGACAAGCTCGATATGGCCAACGCCGCGGCTGGCATGCCGGACGTGGCCGGCAAGCTGCTGCTCAGCTCGAACAATCCGGTTGCGCTGGTGGCGATGGCGCAACTCGCGGTGCCGCAGCTGAAGGACCTCAAGCTCGCGCCCGACGGCAAGGTGGTCGCGCTGCCGGCGAACCTGGTGCCGAGTCCGGGCGTGCCACCGCTGTTCGTGGCGATGTCGGACAAGGCGATCGCGATCGGCGCCGGTGCCGGCGAGGACGCCGCGCTCGGCGCCTATCTCAGCGCCGCGCCGGCAAACGAGGCGGTGTTCCTGCGCATGGCGTTCAGCGGCAAGTTGTATGCGTTGATCGCACAGTCGGCGGAGAAAATGAAAGCGATGCTGCCGGCCGAACAGCAGAAGCAATGGCAGCAGCAGAAGAACCTGTTCGCGATGTACGAGAAATGGCTCAAACGCGGCGAGATCACGTTCGTCGCGAACAAGAGCGGCATCGCGATCCGAGAGACGATCGAACAGAACCCGTAAGCCGATTTCGGCGCTCCGAACATCGAAGTCGATCCGTTCAAAACCAGGTCCGGCGGCGAGCCGGACCTGGTTCGCTGCGCAGCAAGCGCAGAAGCGGGCGACTCGTACCGGTTGCTTGGCTTAGCGCCGGTTCGTGCCCGGCTCAGTCGCCGACGAACAGCAAGCGACCGCGGAAACCGGCGCCGGCGCTCGGCACGTCGTAGCCGAGCAAGACGTGCTTGCCGCTCGCCGCGATGCGCGCGTCGACCTGCCCCTGATCCAGCACGTGCAGTTCGGCCGCGACGCGGCTGTCGTGCACGCGGCGCCGTAGCGGCGCCAACAAGCGGTTCGGCAGCAGCCGGTAGGCCAGGCCACGCCAGTCTTGGCTGTAGCCGGCGGCAAACTGGAACACGGCCACGCCGCCGGGTGCGAGCACACGCAGGAATTCGCCGATGTAGTCGAGTTGCAGTGCGGCCGGCATGTGGTGCAGCGTGATCACGGAGTAGACGAAGTCCACGCTGGCGTCGGCGACGAACGCCAGACGCGATGTCGCATTTTCCACAAAGCGCACATTTTCCACGTGCACGTGCAGCTCGCGCGCGCGCGCCAGCATACGCGGCGAAATGTCCACGCCGATGACGCGCGCGTAGCGTGAGGCCAGCGCCCGGCTCAGCCGCCCGACACCGCAGCCGAAATCGAGCGCCAGCTCGCGCTTCGCCGGCCGTTGCAGCGCGTCGCAGCGCTGCACGATAGCGGCGATCTCGCTCTCGCCGGCGGCGAAGAAACTGGCGTCGTCCCAGCGCCCGCCGCGCTTGTCCGGATCGGACAGGATCGCCCACAGCGGATCGTCCGCGCCCAGGGTATCCCAGGTGTGGCGCAGGCGCTCAAGCTCGTCGTGCATGTGCCGCGGCCGGGCAAACGCCGGCATCCGGCGCGAATGCCGGATGCCGCGCAGGGAAGTTCGTCATTGCGCTTAGGTTTCGACCAGCTCCACGCCGTCCATGCCCTGCGACAGCGTGTGCGCGTCGCCACCCTGGGCGAGCTTGATCTTCAGGCGCACTTCGTTGGCCGAATCGGCGTAGCGCAGTGCATCCTCGTACGAGATCTCGCCGGCCTGATACAGCTCGAACAGCGCCTGGTCGAACGTCTTCATGCCGAGGTTGGTGGATTCCTTCATCACGTCCTTGAGCTTGTGCACCTCGCCCTTGCGGATGTAGTCCTGCACCAGCGGCGTACCGAGCAGCACTTCGACCGCGACGCGACGCGCCTTGCCGTCCGGCGTCGGGATGAGCTGCTGCGCGACCACGCCTTTCAGGTTCAGCGACAGGTCCATGAACAGCTGCGGATGCCGGTCTTCGGGGAAGAAGTGGATGATGCGGTCCATTGCCTGGTTCGCGTTGTTCGCGTGCAGCGTGCACAGGCACAAGTGACCGGTTTCGGAAAAGTTGACCGCGTGCTCCATCGTCTCGCGCGTGCGCACCTCGCCGATCATGATCACGTCGGGCGCCTGGCGCAGGGTGTTCTTCAGCGCGTTCTCCCACGAATCGGTGTCGATGCCGAGCTCGCGCTGCGTGATGATGCAGCCCTCGTGCTTGTGCACGTATTCGATCGGGTCCTCGATCGTGATGATGTGGCCGGTCGAATTCTGGTTGCGGTAGCCGATCATGGACGCGAGCGAGGTCGACTTGCCGGTACCGGTCGCGCCGACGAAGATGATGATGCCGCGCTTGGTCATCGCCAGCGTCTTGATGATCGGCGGCAGGTTCAGCTCCTCCACGGTCGGGATGCGCGTCTCGATGCGGCGCAGCACCATGCCGACGTTGTTGCGCTGGTAGAAGCAGCTGACACGGAAGCGGCCGACGCCGGACACGCCGATCGCGAACTGGCATTCGTGGGTCTTTTCGAACTCTTCGCGTTGCGACGGCGTCATCACGTTCAGCACCATGTCGCGCGATTGCTGCGGCGACAGCGCGTTCTGTGTGATCGGCGCGATGCGCCCGTGCACCTTGATCGAAGGCGGAATGCCGGCCGTGATGAACAGGTCGGAGGCCTTCTTGTGCACCATCAGCTTGAGGAATGAGGTGAAATCAACGCCGCTCATGGCCGGTGCTCCCGGAAATTCCTGAATCTGGCGAACATCTTACACCTGAGCGGGCCGCGGAGTTGCAAACCCCGTCAAAACATTCAGAACACGACCACGTCCACATCGCCGAAATCGCCGCTGGCGATGTCGATCTCGGCGCTTACGCCCGCGTCCGCTGTACAGCCGGCGCAGGCGTACACCGCGGCAACCCGATCCTGTGCCGCCGCCGGCACCTCGGTGCCGTTGATGCGCACCGTCACCTGCGGTTCGACGTTGAACGCAAACGCCAGGTTCGACACCACAATGAACTCGCCTTTGCGCAGCGGCACGCTCAGGTGATGCGGCGTCGGCGCCTGCACCTCCGGCCGATATGCCGGATAACGCGGTTCGTCCGGTTGCAGCAGCGGCGCGTTGTCGGTGACCGGCCGCGCCGGGACGATGCCGATCGGACCGAGGCGCTGCTGCGGCCGCGCGCCGCTGTGCGCGAACATGGCGCGCGAGAGTCCCAGCCAATGCGTACGCCCGCTCTCCGCGCCGCCGACGTGCACGTCGGCACGGCCGCAACTGAGCCGCATGTCCATCGCGTAGTTGTGGATCAACTGATTGCCGTAGGTGCCATGGATGCTCGGCGCCGGCTGCGTGCACAGGAAGCGGCCGCTGTCGTCCATGGCGTACGCCGGGGTGAGCAGCAGCGGTGCCGTCGCATCCGGCGCGTGGCGCACGTCGAACATCGGCCACCACGCGAACGGCCAGGCACCGCGAACCTCGAAGCGCGCGTTCGCCCAGGTGGTCACGCCGCAGGCGACGATGGCCGATCCGACAACGAGCGCACGCGCGCCGCGCGCCACGCCCCGTTCGCCGAGCGCGCTCAACCCGATCGCGACCAGGCCCGCAATCATCACGTGCGACGAGGAGGTCATGTAGTACGGCGTCAACGCGCGGATCAATGCCACTGTCAGCAACACGGCAAAGGTCGCGGCGATTGCCACCAGCGTGATGCGGCGCGTGCGCGGCTCGCGCAGCGCCAGCAGCAGCCCCACGGCGCCGGCGACTCCGCCGAACGCGACGATCAGCGCCGCCAGCTGCGCCGCGCGCGCGCTCAGGCCGGTCAACGGATCGAACAGATAATGCGTGCCGCCGTAGACGATCGCGACGAACAGCGACGGCAGATTCCACACGCTGCCAGTGGCCTCGGGGTTGACCAGATAGGCGCCGGATTTGCGCAGATCCTCGAAGCCGCGCAGCGCATCGGCGTAGAAGAACGGCAGCAAGGGCGCGAGCACGAGCAGCGCAGCGAGCACGAAATCGAACCAGCGCACGCGCGGGTGCGGCGCGCGCAGCAGCACGAACGCACCGATCCAGGCGCAGCCGAGATTCGACGGATGCGCATGCAGCGCCAGGATGAAGGCCAGCGCCATGCCGTAGAAATAGCGTCGCTGGCCGCCGCGCCAGTAGCGCAGGCAGCACAGCAGGAATCCGAGCACGGTCAGCGGCGTCAGGATCGGATGCAGCGGCAGCATCCACTCGTACGTGGTCCACGATGGCACCACGAGTCCGACTGCCCAGAGCAGGCCGGCGCGGCGCGAATGCAATTCCTTGCCGAGCAGATAGGCGAGCGGAACCTGCAACGCGGCGAGCAGCCCGAGCAGAAACACCGTGCCGAACCAGCTGCGGCCGAGCAGCTGCAGCAACGCCAGCAGGTAATACCAAACCGGACCCAAATGCACGGTGCCAGCGAGGATCGGTCCTTCCATCGGCACCGCCTCGCCATGCAGGAAACGCCACGCGACGAACATGTCGCGCGCCAGATCCATGTGCGAGGCGGCGTAGGGGATGCGCAGGAGCATCAGGGCGACCAAGGCAGCGAGCGCAGCCATGCGCCAGCGCCGCGATGCGGCGGCTGAAGATGCTTGGATCATGGCGTCGCGCTTGCTGTCGCGATCAGCCGAGCGCAAGAACTGGATTCCGGCTCAAGAGTACGTCCGTGTACGGCCGGGACGAGTGCATCCTGCACTCGACTGGATCCCGTGTCATCGCACATCCCTGTGCTGCACGGGATGACCGCATCCTGCGGTCACTTGAAGATTTCCTTGTTCTTGGCGTAGCCGATCGCGCTGGCGCGCGTGATCAGACCGCGCTTGACCAGATCCTGCAGGCATTGATCCAGCGTCTGCATGCCGTATTGAGCGCCGGTCTGGATCGACGAATACATCTGCGCCACCTTGTCCTCGCGGATCAGGTTTCGGATCGCCGGAATGCCGACCATGATCTCGTGCGCGGCGATGCGGCCGCCGCCGACTTTCTTGAGCAGCGACTGCGAGATCACCGCGCGCAAAGACTCGGACAGCATCGAACGCACCATCGCCTTTTCCGCGGCCGGAAACACGTCGATGATGCGGTCGATCGTCTTCGACGCGGACGAGGTGTGCAGCGTGGCGAACACCAGATGTCCGGTTTCCGCGGCGGTCAACGCCAGGCGGATCGTCTCGATGTCGCGCATTTCGCCGACCAGGATGTAGTCGGGGTCTTCGCGCAGCGCCGAGCGCAACGCCTCGTTGAAGCCGTGCGTGTCGCGATGCACTTCGCGCTGGTTGATCAGGCACTTCTGCGCGGTGTGCACGAATTCGATCGGATCCTCGATCGTGAGGATGTGGCCGTATTCGTTCTTGTTGATGTGATCCACCATCGCCGCGAGCGTGGTCGACTTGCCCGAACCGGTCGGGCCGGTCACGAGCACCAGACCTTGCGGCTGGTTGATCAGATCCTTGAAGATCTTCGGGCACGCCAGGTCTTCCAGCGTCAGCACTTCCGATGGAATGGTACGGAACACGACGCCGGCGCCGCGATTCTGGTTGAACGCGTTGACGCGGAAGCGCGCCAGCCCGGGGATCTCGAACGAGAAGTCGACCTCGAGGAACTCCTCGAAGTCGCGGCGCTGCTTGTCCGACATGATGTCGTACACCAGCGAGTGCACCTGCTTGTGGTCCAGCGCCGGGATGTTGATGCGGCGCACGTCGCCATCGACGCGGATCATCGGCGGCAGCCCGGCCGACAGATGCAGGTCGGACGCCTTGTTCTTGACCGAAAACGCAAGTAGTTCGGCGATATCCATGCGACGCTCCCCTTCGACGGCTGCGCTGACCCGACTTATGGTGCAGTATAACTCCATAAATTCAAGCCAGCGCAAGCCCTTGGCGGCACTTTCTTTTGAGGAACTTAAGTGAACGCGGCCTATCCAGAGATCCTCCAGCGCGTGACGGCGGCCGCTGCCGCGGCGGGTCATCCGGCGGCCCTGCTGGCGGTGTCGAAGACCAAGCCGGCACAGGCGATCCGCGCGCTCGCCGCGCTCGGCCAGCGCGCGTTCGGCGAAAACTATGTGCAGGAGGCGCTCGCCAAGCAGCGCGAACTCGCCGACCTGCCGCTGCAGTGGCACCTCATCGGTCCTTTGCAGTCGAACAAGTGCCGCGAAGTTGCGCTGCACTTCGATTGGCTGCAGAGTCTGGATCGGGGAAAGCTCGTGGAACCGTTGAACCGCTATCGCGATGCCGACAGGCCGCCATTGAACGTGCTGATTCAGGTCAACATCGACGCCGAGCCGAGCAAATCCGGCTGCGCGCCCGCCGCGCTGCCGGAACTGGCGCACGCGATCGCCGCGGCGCCGCGGTTGCGCCTGCGCGGGCTGATGGCGATCCCGGAACCGGCCGCCGAGCCGACGCAGCGTCGCACCGCATTCGAGCGCATGCACGCGCTGTACCGCGAAACGAAATCCACTTTTCCACAAATTGACACGCTGTCGATGGGCATGTCCGATGATTTCGAGCTGGCCATCGCCGCCGGCGCGACCATGGTGCGCATCGGCACCGCGTTGTTCGGTGCGCGCGCCTGAAGCCGGCCATGCGCTTCCCCCGCCATCGTCCGTCCGACCATAACCTGCGATACCGCGCTTGCGTCGCGCGTCTGATCGCGCTGCTGCTCGCCTGCTCTGGCGCGGGCAGCGTGCGCGCGGCGGCGCCGACGCCGCAGGAGTACATCAGCGGCTTCGTGCTGTACGTGCGCTGGCCGGGCGACGAGGCGATCCGCGCCTGGCAGGTGTGCGTCGCCGACGCCGCCGCCGATCGCGATGCTCACTACGTTGGACTGCGCGTGCGCGAGCGCGCATTCGAGGTGCGCCACGTCAAGCCGGGTGACGCGCTCGGCAGCTGCCAGATCCTCGACTTCACCGCATCGGACAACACGACCACGGTCGCGCTGCTCAAGGCAACGCAGGGCCGCAACGGTCTGCTCACGGTCGGCAACGGCCGCGACTTCTGCAGCGCCGGCGGGCTGATCTGTCTGCATCAGTCCGAACCGCGCGGCGGTTTCGAGGTGAACCTGAGCGCGGTCAAGAACGCCGGCTTCCTGATCAACGCGAAGCTGTTGATGATGGCGCGCCAGGCCGACGCCGGCGGAGGCGCGCCATGACGCGGCGCAGCCTGGTCGAATACATCGGTCGCGCGCAGCTGATGGTGTACGCGACTGCCGTGGTGCTGGCCACGCTCGGCGCCTCGATCGTCGGCTACCACTATCTGCACGAACAGACGTTCGCGCATCTGAACAACCTGGCGCAGATCACCGCGATCGAGTCGCAGCCGGCGCTGATCTTCCACGACGATGCCGCTGCCGAGGAAGTGTTGCGCGGGATTCCCGCCGAAGAAGGGGTCACGCGCGCGGAACTGTTCGACGCGCAGGGCAAGCTCAAGGCGCGCGTGGTCAGCGCGCCGAACGGGCCGATCGGCACGCTCGCCGGCTTTTTCGAAGGCGAGGAAGTGTCGGCCAAGGTGGTGGCCGATCAGCGCGTCGTCGGCAGCGTGCACCTGCAGGGCGGAGAAGGTCCACTGCTCAATGCGTTCTTCGGCCTGATCGTCGCCGACATCGTCGTCGTCACCTGCATCGGCCTCCTGTCGTTCGTGGTCTCGCGCCGCAACACGCGTCGCATCGCGCAGCCGCTGACGCAGCTGCGCGCGCTGATGCATCAGGCAACCGAACTGCAGGATTTCACGCAACGCGCGCCGGCCGCCGAGATCGCCGAAGTCGACGACCTGCGCCTGCAGTTCAACGCGCTGCTCGACGAGATCGTGCAGCGCGATCAGGCGCTGCGCGCGAACAACCAGGTGCTGCGCCGGCTGGCATTCCACGATCCGCTCACCGGCTTGCCGAATCGCGCCATGTTCGAACCGGCACTGGCCGCGACGCTGAAGGAATGCGCGACGAACCACACGCGCGCGGCGCTGCTGTATCTGGACGTCGACTCCTTCAAATCGATCAACGATACGTTCGGTCACGACGTGGGTGATCAGTTGCTGATCACGATCGCCGATCGCCTGCGCGTGTGGCTGCCGGAAGGCGCCATGGCCGCGCGCCTGGGCGGCGACGAATTCGTGCTGCTGATCGCGCCGATGGCGACCGAGTCCGACCACGCCGAGACCGGCACGGTCAAGCTGATCCACGCGCTGCGCGCCACGCTCGAGCGCCCATTGCGCGCAAAGGACTGCTTGATCCATCCCGGCGTCAGCATCGGTCTGGCGGTCTATCCCGACAGCGCGACCAGCGCCGAGGCGCTGCTGCAATCGTCGGACAAATCGATGTACCAGATGAAGAACCTGCACTACCAAGCTTCCGCCGTCACCCGCTGGACGGAATTGGGCAAGCCTTCCGACACGATTGCGGCCGGGCGCGCATCGCACTAGGATTCAGGCAGCGACCTGGATCGCGGCGCCTGCCGACGCCGCCTACGTCGCATCGGGGAAACGCCGTGCATGCATCGCCGCGAAACCCATTTGCCGCCGCCACGCGCCGGTTGGTCCTACTGTTGCTCGCGCTGTTGCTCGCCGCGTGCAAGGCGCCCGAGGTGAAACCCGTTGCCGATGCCGGCGCCGAGCAACGCGCCGCGCTCAACTCGCTCGGCTTCTCAGCCAGCGACGACGGCTGGCTGCTGAACCTGCCCGAACCGATTTCGTTCGAACTGGATCGCGATTCGCTCAAGCCGAGCATGCAGCAATCGATCGCGGTGACTGCCGGCGGGCTGCTCAAGGCGAACGTGCGCAAGCTGCGCATCGAGGGCCATACCGACAACAGCGGCCCGCGCGAGCACAACGTCGAGTTGTCGCGGCGCCGCGCGCAAGCGGTGGCCGCCGAATTCGCCGGCAACGGTTTTGCGCGCGACGACATCGTCGAGGTTGGCTTGGGTCCGGAAAAGCCGCTGCATCCGAACGACACGCGCGAAGGCCGTGCCAGCAACCGCTGCGTCGTGATCATCATCCCGGTGGACGCGTTGGCGCAGTAGCGGCAGCGAGAACACCGAACGGACAAGAGCCACGGTGCGCCGCTTGCCTGTTCCCCGTTCCCCGTTCCCGCTGCTAGTCTTGCACCGGCGTCCCGAAAAGAATCGCATCCGGTGAACAATCCCGCAGTTTCCCAGCGCCTCGCTTTCATCGGCGGCGGCAACATGGCGCGCAGCCTGATCGGCGGCCTGCTGCGCAACGGCACGCCGGCCGGCGCGATCGGCGTGAGCGAGCCGAACGCCGAGTTGCGCGCGGCGCTGGTGCGCGATTTCGGCGTGGCCACGCATGAGCAAAACAGCGCGGCGGCGGATGGCGCCGACGTGCTGCTGCTCGCGGTCAAGCCGCAGGTGATGAAAACCGTGTGCGAAGGGTTGCGCGCCGCCGTACAGGCGCGACGGCCGTTGCTCGTCTCGATCGCCGCCGGCATCCGCATCGAGCAGCTCGACCGCTGGCTCGGCGGCGGCACGGCGATCGTGCGCGCCATGCCGAACACGCCAGCTCTGATCGGCGCGGGCGCAACCGGCTTCTGCGCCAACGCGCGCGTCGACGCGGCGCAACGCGATCTGGCAAAAAGTATACTCGGCGCCGCCGGCGGCACGGTCTGGATCGGCGACGAAGCCCTGATGGACACCGTGACCGCGATTTCGGGGTCGGGGCCGGCGTATTTCTTCCTGCTGGTCGAAGCGCTCGAGGATGCCGCGGTGGCGCAGGGCATGCCGCGCGCGACCGCGCGCGAGCTGGCCGCACAGACCTGTCTCGGCGCCGGCCGCATGCTGCGCGAGGACAGCGCCGCGCCGGCCGAGTTGCGCCAGCGCGTGACTTCGCCCGGCGGCACCACCCAAGCGGCGCTGGAGAGTTTCGCTGCCAGCGATTTCCGCGCCATCGTCGCGCGCGCCGTCGCCGCGGCGACACAGCGCGGCCGCGATCTTTCCGACCAACTCGGTAGCTAGACTCATGCAATACCTGCTCAGCGCCGGCACCTTCCTCGTGCAGACGGTTTTCGGTTTCCTGGTCGTGCTGTTCCTGCTGCGTGTGATGCTGATCGCGGTCGGTGCCGGCTTCAACGAGCCGATTTGCCGCTTCGTCTACACGCTGACCAACCGCGTCGTCACGCCGCTGCGCAGCGTGGTGCCGCGCTGGCGCCGGATCGAATTCGCCTCGGTGCTGATCGCCTGGGTGCTGGCGGCGCTGCAGCTCGCGCTGCTGGTCGCGTTGCTCGGTGCACCGGTCGGCGTGGCCGGCATCCTGCTGCGCGCCGTGGTCGACGTGCTCGACTGGCTGATCCTGATCGAGCTCGTCGCGGTATTCGTGTATTGCGTGCTGAGCTTCTTCCCGGCGGCGCGCTACGACCCCAACTTTCGCCTGCTGACGCAGTTCGTCGAACCGGTGGTGCGCCCGTTCCGGCGCCTGCTGCCGCCGCTCGGCGGACTGGACTTCTCCTGCTGGTTCGCCTCGATCGCGCTGGTGCTGCTGCGCCTGCTGCTGATCGCGCCGCTCGGCGACTTCGCCGTGCGGGTGTAGGATGGCGGGGTGGTTCGCTGGCGCGAGGTATCCCATGCACATCGCCCACAAGGTCGGCATCCTGCTGCTCGCCATCGCGCTGCTGCTCATCTTGCTGCTGCTGCCGCGCAAGGGCGCCGGCGCGCAGGCGCAGGAGTTCGGCGAGTACGTCGTGCACTACAACGCGATTTCCACCAATCAACTCGTCGACAGCATGGCGCGGCAGTACCACATCGAGCGCTCCGCCAGGCGCGGCCTGCTCAACATCGCGGTCGAGCGCAAGCGCGACGGCGCCAGCAGCATGGTCGGCGCGGATGTCAGCGCGGATGTGAGCGACCTGACCGGCCACCGCGCACCGATCGCGATGCGCGAAACGAACGAGGGCGGCGACGTCGACTATCTCGGCGAATTCGCGCTGACCGGATCGGGCGCATACATCTTCACGGTCAAGGTAACGCCGCGCGGCGGCAGCCAGCCGTACGTGGTGCGCTTCAATCAGGACTACGTTGTCGACTGAAGCGGAGTTCCCCGAGGCGCAATCGCCGGCCGCGGCGCCGCGATCCGCGCGCCTGTGGCTATTGCGGCATGCGCAGGCATCGTTCGGCAGCGCCGACTACGATCAGCTGTCCGAGCGCGGTGTGCAGCAGGCGCAGCGCCTGGCGCGCTGGCTCGCGTCCGACGTCGAGCTGACCTTCCAGCACGTGACCTGCGGCACGCTGCGGCGCCACGTGCAGACGCTCGAGCCGATCGTCGCCGCTTTTGCCGAGGCCGGCCGTCCGCTGCCGCAGCCCGTGCACGACGCCGATTGGAACGAGTTCCAGCACGAGGCCGTGGTGCGCGCCTGGGCGGCGCAGCACGCACATGATCCGCTGCTCGCCGCGGCGCGCGCCGCGCACGACCGGCGCGCCGTGCACGCGCTGCTGGCCGCGGCATTGCACGCCTGGGCGCGCGGCGAACTCGATGGCGAGGCGCCCGAAACCTGGTCGGCGTTCGACGCGCGCGTGGCGCGCGCCCGTGCACGGCTGCAGGATGCGCCGCGCGGCAGGATCCTCGTGATCAGCTCCGGCGGGCCGATCGCGCGCTGTGCGCAGCACGCGCTGGACTGCGATGCGGAGCGCACGGTGCGGCTCAATCTCGCGCTGCGCAACAGCGCGCTGAGCGAATTCCGCGCGCAAGGCGAAGACTGGGAACTGCGCAGCTGGAACATGCTGCCGCACCTGTCGGCTGCGGCGGACCGCGCCTGGGTCACGTACTATTGAGCCGTTGCGAACCGTGCCGAGGCGACGATGTCCGACCTGTTCCCGTTGTCCAAGCGCGCTGCCGAACTCCGCGCGCAACTCATGCAATTCCAGTATGAGCACGTCGAGCCGGCCGAAGCGGAGTATTTCGCGCACGTCGCACAGCCGCAGCAACGCTGGACGATCCCGCCGCTGATCGAAGCGCTCAAGCGCAAGGCGCGCGAAGCCGGCTTGTGGAACCTGTTCCTGCCGGCTGCGCATGCATCACCGCGCGCCGGTCGCTTGTCGAACCTGGAGTATGCGCCGCTGGCGGAGGTGATGGGGCGCAGCGCACTCGCGCCGGAAGTATACAATTGCAACGCGCCGGATTCGGGCAACATGGAAGTGCTGCTGCACTACGGCTCGCCCGCGCAGCAGCAGCGCTGGCTCGAGCCGCTGCTTGCCGGCGAGATCCGCTCCGCATTTGCGATGACCGAGCCCGACGTCGCCAGTTCCGACGCGACCAACATCGCCACGCGCATCGTGCGTGACGGCGCCGACTATGTGATCGACGGCCGCAAGTGGTGGACCACCGGCGCGATGGATCCGCGCTGCGCCGTGTTCATCGTGATGGGCGTGACCAATCCCGATGCCGATCCGCACCATCGCCACGCCATGATCCTGGTGCCGCGCGACACGCCTGGCGTACGCGTCGTGCGGCCACTGCACGTGTTCGGCTTCGACGACGCGCCGCACGGCCACGCCGAAGTCGTGTTCGAACGCGTGCGCGTACCGGTGGACAACCTGATTCTCGGCGAAGGCCGCGGCTTCGAGATCGCGCAGGGGCGACTCGGCCCGGGCCGCATCCACCATTGCATGCGCCTGATCGGCTTGGCGCAGCGCGCGCTGGAGGCGATGCTCGCACGGGCACGGACGCGCATCGCATTCGGCAAGCCGCTTGCCGCGCAAGGCATGGTGCAGGACGCGATCGCGCAGTCACGCTGCGAGATCGAGCAGGCACGCCTGCTCACGCTGTCCGCCGCGGCCGCGCTCGACCGCGACGGGATCAAGGGCGCGAAGGATGCGATCGGCATGATCAAGATCGTCGCACCGCGCATGGCCTGTGCCGTGATCGATCGCGCGATGCAGGTGCACGGCGCGCTCGGCCTTTCGGCCGACACGTTTCTCGCGCACGCCTACGCTGGCGCGCGCTCGCTGCGCCTGGCCGACGGACCGGACGAAGTACACATTGCCGCATTGGCCAAGTCGATGCTGCGCGCGGAGCGCACGCCGTGAGCGATGCGCTCGCATTGCCCGAGGCTTCGCTCGCCGCGTACTTGCAGGCGCATGTCGAAGGATTTCGCGGACCGCTCACGGCGACCAAGTTCAAGGGCGGCCAGTCCAACCCCACATACTTGATCGAGGCGGCGTCAGGCAGATACGTGCTGCGCCGCAAGCCGCCCGGCAAGCTGCTTGCGTCGGCGCATGCGGTGGATCGCGAGTTTCGCGTGCTGGGCGCATTGCGTGGCTCCGCGGTACCGGTCGCACGCCCGCTGCACCTGTGCAGCGACGACAGCGTGATCGGCAGCATGTTCTATCTGATGCAGTTCGTGCCCGGCCGCATTTTCTGGGATCCGGCGCTGCCCGATCTCGACACCGCACAGCGCGGCGCGCACTACCTCGCCGCGGTCGACGCGCTGATCGCACTGGCGCAACTCGACGTGGGCGCGGCCGGGTTGTCCGACTACGGCAAGCCCGGCAATTATTTCGCGCGCCAGGTCGCGCGCTGGACCGAACAATACCGCGCCGCCGAGACCGAATCGCTGTACGCGATGGAGCAGCTGATCAGCTGGCTGCCGCAGAAGGTGCCGGATGACGACGGCCGCATCGCGCTGGTGCACGGCGACTTTCGCATCGACAACTTGATGTGGAGTCCCGATGGACCCACTCTGCTCGCGATCGTCGACTGGGAATTGTCCACCTTGGGACATCCCTATGCCGACCTCGCCTATTTCTGCATGGCGCTACGTCTGCCGCGCAATCCGATCCTGCCCGGCCTGGCCGGCATGGATCGCAACGCACTCGGCATTCCCGCCGAAGCCGCGCTGATCGAGCGTTTCACCGCGGCCACCCAACTCGACCCGCAGCGGCACTGGAACTTCCTGCTCGCGTTCCAGTTCTTCCGCCTCGCCGCGATCGCGCAGGGCGTCCTCAAGCGCGCGCTGCAAGGCAATGCCTCGAGCGAACGCGCGCTGCAGGCCGGCGCGATGGCACGCACGATCGCGGAACTCGGCGCGGCACTGGCGCACTAAGCCGGGAGTGCGCGATGGCGCGACGACCGAAGGCAACCGATGGCGCCCTCTGCGTTGATCCTGCTGGCCGCAACCGCAAGCGGCGTGTTCGTTTGCGGTGACGGCTTGCCGCCGCTCAGTCGTGCCGGACGCGCGCAACTCGGTACGTCCGACCACCCGGCGCTGCTCAGCGGCGTGTGCCAGCACGACGAGGACGGAACCAATCCGCGTTTTCGCCTGGAGTTGAGATTGCCAACTGTGGCGGCGCGGGACGTCGGATTGCGTCCCGGCAATGCGGACGCCGATGCGACGCCCGCGCTGCCCGCGCAGTTGTCGTGGCGCACCGTGTCGGCGCACAGCGCACTCGGCATCGCGGCCACCGCGCGACCGATTGCCGTCTCGCGCGCCGAATTGTCGCCCGATGTCGCCCTGTTTTCGCCGCAGTTCGAAACCGAAGACCTGATCGCGGCGGACGCCGTGCTCGCGTTCTTCGAAAGCATCAGTGAAGAACCGGGCACGCTGCGCTGGTCGCAGGAGTTTCTCGGCAGCGCGGCACCCGTCGTATCGACATTCGAATTCGATGCGAATGCCGCCAAGGATCTGCGCATGATCGGGCAGTCGTGCCTCACCGGCAGCACGACCCCGGCTGGATGAGATTCAGCGTGCGTCGGGCAACAGGTTTGCCTGCGCCAGCGAAAGCAGGCGTCGTTGTTCGCTCTTTCCGAACTTAGCGAGCAACGCGTCGAGCCGCGCCGCGCGTGTCGCATCGCTGAGCGTTCGATCGGCCAGCAGCGCGGCGCGCGCACGCGCGTACGTCTGCACGCGCGCCTGCCATGTCGCATCGGCGTCATCCATCGCCGCCAGGCGCAGCGCGGCTGCCTCGCCCCAGAGTGCGGCGCGTTCCTGGAAACGGGTATCGCCGTCGGCGTCGGCGCTGTCGAAGTCTTGCGTCTGCGCTACGGCGATCTGGAAGTCGGTCGCAGCGTGGCGACCGTTGCGCTCGGCCGCATCGAGCGAGGCATCGAGTTCGTCGAGTTGCTGCGAGCGCAGCCGCGCATCGGTTTGCGGGTCGCGCTGCAGCGCGAGCCGTTGCGCGGTATACGCGGCGTAGTCGTCGTCCGTGCCGAACCAGGCGCGTGCCAGTTCGCTGCCGAGATAATGCTCGTGCGCGCTGCGCACGAGTGCCGCGTCGGCCGCGAGATCGCCGCTGCGCGGCAGCGCCGCGACCGCCTGGCCGGTAGCGACATACAGGTCGAACCATACCAACGCCTGCGCCTGCGTCGCGGCGTCCAGGCGCAGCACGTCGCGCAAGTGCGTCAGCACGTCGGCGCGGATGTCGACGAGCGCGCGCTCGCCCAGGCGCGTGAGCCAATAGTCGAACAGGCGGCGCAGGTCGCGATCCGCGAGCGCGTGGCCGCTCGCATCGACGTTGACGGCGCCATCGACCGCGCTGCCGCGCAGGGAATCGACATCGCCGCCGAAGCTGCGTGCGGGCAATGGTGCGAGCGAGCGCGCGCCGACAATGCCCGGCGCACGCGCGGCGGTTTTGCTTGTCGGCGTCGACGCCGCTGGCGACGCATGCGCCGACGCGTCGGCGCGACCGTCATCGCGCACGTGCCACGCCAGCGCCGCGAGCAGCAGCGCCGTCGCGACGACGATGTAGCGGCGTTTCACAAACCTGCGGCTTGCAGTCGGTTCGCCTGCGCGCGAATCACGCTGGCGGGATCCGACGCGAACAAGCCGCGCAGGCCGAACAGCTGGTTGACTTCGTCCAGATGGTTCCAGCCGTAGTTGTCGCGCAACACCACGCCCAGATGACTGGCGCAGCGGCCGACCAGGCCGTCGTTTGCTTCGGAGCCGAAGAACACGCTGGTCGCAAGCATCGCCGCATCGGAGGCGTCGAGTACGTTGGTCAGCACCGATGTGCCGCCGACCGAGTAGTAGCGGATGCCGTTCACCACCGCCGCGCCCTGCCCGCACGGCGTGACCGGCAAGCCTTCCGGATGCAACGCGTTGAACGCCGCAGCACCGGCGCTCGAATTTGCCGTGAGCGCAGCGAGTGCGTTCTGCGGATCGTTGTTGCCGGAGATCCAGCCGATCAATGTCGAGAACGCATTCACCGCGGCGACGACCAGGGGTCGCAACGGCGAACCCGGCGGCAGCGCGGCGCCGATCGCATCGGCCGTCTTGCTGCCGGTGTGCGGACTGCCGATCGAGGTGACCGAGGCGACCAGATCCGGCCGCACCGACGCGACATAGCGCGCGGTCGGTCCGCCCTGGCTGTGACCGATCAGGTTGAACTTCGTGTACCCGTGCAACGCGCGCAGCGTGTCGAGATCATGGATCAGCTGCTCGCCGCGCACGGTCGAATCGTTGCTGGCCGAGACACTCGCCGCATACACGGTCGCGCCGCCGCTGCGCAACGCGGAGGGTATGCCGTACCAGTAGTCGTATACGCCGAGCAGGCTGTCGAAGCCGAACAAGCCGTGCACCAGCACGATCGGATAACGCGTTTTCGTATACGTATCGGCGCAAGCCGTAGAAACCAGACCCAAACACAACAGCACGCACGCAACGCGCAGCAACAGTGACCGAACCATACTTATTTCTCCCTAAGCATGAAGCGGTGGAACTGACGATTGGATTGTGGGCCCGCGCGCAACGGCGGGCGGCTCGACTATATTTCAAACGTTTGTTTGAGGCAAGCCCGATTGTTTGCCTTCATCTCGCGCGTAGGGACGCGATTGATCGCGCCCGGCTTTTTCCGCTCAGTGTTTCGCCGGCTCCGGTGCGCTCGGCTGCAAGCCTTCGCCGAGTTGGCGCAGCCGCTCGATCTGTGCTTCGAGGACGTGATCGACGCCGCCGGCAACCTTGTCCAAGCCGCCGGGGAAGAACCCCGCGATCAGGTACGCAACCTTGATTTCGGTGCCACCGTCGACCGCCTTGAACGCGAAGGTGAGCGTGGCATCGAGTGCGGCCGCCTGCAGCGGGCCGAGTCCGCCGCTCAGGCGCAGCGTCTGCCCCGGCACGGCCAGCAGCACGCTCATGTGTTGCACGCTGCCGCCCGCCCACTTCTCGCACCAACAACCGCCGGCGCGCGCCTCCAGGTGCAGGTTCTTCGCATCGCCCGAATAGGTATGGTCCGAACTCCACCAGCGCGCGACGTCGGCGGCGTACGCGTACGCCTTCGCCGGCGGCGCCTTGACCGTGATGCTGTAGGTCAGCACCGCGTGCTGCGCGTCGCTTTCGCTGACCGCGCCGTGCGCCGTCGCGACCAGCCCGAAAGCGGCGACGTATACAAATCCGCGTAGCGCCATGAGCGTGACTCCTTGGCAGACCGCTCGCAGTCTAGTTCAGCCGTGGCGCCGCGCCCAGTCCAGGATCACGCGCTGGATCGCGGCGATGCCGTCGCTCAGCGCGGCCGGTCCCGGCTGCAGGATCAGCGGCGACTTGATCTCGTGCAGCTCGCCGTCGCGCACCGCCGGGATCTGCGCCCAGCCCGGACGCGCCGCGACCTTGTCCGGACGGAACTTCTTGCCGCACCACGAGCCGAAGATGATGTCCGGCGCACGCCGCACGACTTCGCCGCCGTCGGCGAGAATGCGCTTGCGCCCGAGCGACTCGGCGGCGAGTTCGGGAAAGATGTCGTCGCCGCCGGCACTGCGCACGAGTTCCGCGACCCAGCGGATGCCGCTGATCATCGGCTCGTCCCATTCCTCGAAGTACACGCGCGGCCGCCGCCGCAGTTGCGCTGCCGCATTTTCCACTTTGCGCAGATTGTCCTCGAGCCGTTGCGCCAGCGCGTCGCCCTTGTCGGCCGCGCCGACGATCGCGCCGAGGCGGCGCACGTAATCGAGGATTGCCGCGACCGAGCGGTGGTTGCTGATCCACACTTCCACGCCGGCGGCGATCAGCTCGCGCGCGATGTCGGCCTGGATGTCGGAAAACCCGACCACGAAATCCGGTTCGAGCTTGAGGATCTCGCCGATCTTCGCGCTGGTGAACGCCGAAACCTTGGGCTTCTCTTTGCGCGCGCGCGGCGGCCGCACGGTGAAGCCGGAGATGCCGACGATGCGGTGCTCTTCGCCGATCGCGTACAGGACTTCGGTCGGCTCTTCCGTCAGGCAAACGATGCGTTGCGGCCCGCGCATGCTCACGCCAGACGCTTGCGGAAATACACCACGCGCTCGGTTTCCTCGAACCCGCACGCGCGGTGCGCGCTGTGGCTCGAGTCGTTGGCGAGCAGCGCGTCGGAGGCGAACTCGGCGGCGCCGTGATCGCGTGTCCAGTGTTCGACCGCCTGCAGCAGCGCGCGCCCGACGCCGTGCCGGCGCCATGCGGGCGCCACGAACCAGCCTTCGAGGAAACCGACCGGCGACGATTCGGTGCCGTTGACGTAGTCGCGGCGCAGCGAACATTCGGCGAACCCGATCAACGCGCCGTCGGCGTCGGCCGCCACGAACGCACCGAGCTGCGCATCGGAGAGCATCGCGGGAATTTCATCGCGCATCGTGGCGTACCGGTCGTCCGGCCACAGCGCCGCGCGCAGCGCGGCCCAGCCGTCGCCATCGTCGGCGCGCGCGGCGCGAATGCTGAAACGCACCGCGCTCACGGATACAGGAACCGCTTGCTCCAGCTGCCGCCGGCCAGCTCGTAGCGCAAGCGCTCGTGCAAGCGCGCGCGCTGCCCGTACCAGAATTCGATCATGTCCGGCACGACGCGATAGCCGCCCCAGTGCGGCGGTCGCGGCACCGCCTTGTCGGCGTAGCGGCGTTCGAATTCGGCGACGCGTTGTTCCAGCTGCTCGCGCTCGGGCAGCGTCTGCGACTGCAGCGAAGCCCACGCGCCGATCTGGCTCTCGCGCGGGCGCGTGGCGAAATAGGCGTCGGATTCGGCCGCCGTGGTCTTCTCGACCGCGCCTTCGATGCGCACCTGCACCGGGTCGCGCAGTGTCTTCCACAGCAGGCACAGCGCCGCGTGCTTGTGCTGCTGCAACTGGGTCGCCTTGGCGCTTTCGTAGTTGGTGTAGAACACGAAGCCGCGTTCGTCGATCGCCTTGAGCAGCACGATGCGCGCCGACACGCGCCCGGAAAGATCGGCGCTGGCCAGCGTCATCGCGGTCGGTTCGGGCTCGCCCGCGGCCTGCGCTTGCGCCAGCAGCTCGCGCACGTGTCCGATTGCTTCGCCGAGCAGCAGCGTGCTCATGCCGCGTCGACCACCACGGCCGTGCCATAGGCCAGCACCTCGGTGATGCCGTCGGCGACTTCGTTGGCGTCGTAGCGCATGCCGATCACCGCGTTCGCGCCGAGCTGCGCGGCGTGCGCCAGCATCAGCTTGAACGCGTCGTCGCGCGCCTTCTCGCACAGCTCCGTGTACAGCGTGATGTTGCCGCCGACCAGGCTCTGCAGCGCGGCGCCGATGTTGCCGACGATGCTGCGCGAGCGCACCACCAGGCCGCGCACCACGCCGAGGTTGCGCACGATGCGATGGCCGGGCAGCTCCAGTGCGGTGGTCACCATGGCGCCGGTGAAAGTGGACGTCATGTCTGTGCCCCGCGTGTCATTCGAGCACGAAACTGACGCGCATGTTGACGCGCCATTCCGTGATCCGGCCGTCGTCGCTGGTATCGACCTTGATGTCGTTGACCCAGGCGCCCTTGATGTTCTTGATCGATTTCGAGGCGCGCTTCAAGCCGTCGCTGACCGCGTCTTCGATGCCCTTGCTCGAGGTCGAACTGATCTCGATGACTTTTGCAACACTCATGCTGCCCTCCGTTCATCCAGACAATGACGTCATCCGCACGCCGCGAGCGCGAGTGTAGCAGTGGCGGCGAAGTCCGGGTCAGGCCGAATGCGCGGCGTGCGCGGGCCTGGGCGGCAGATAGCGCAGCCAGATCAGCCAGAACACCAGCGCGTCGAGCACGATCAGCGCCTGCCACAGGTACAGGTGAAACCATTCGAACCAGACCTGATTCCATTCGTGCAGGTAGAACAGGCTGATGATGCGCACCAGGTTCAGGCTCTGGATCGCGACGAAGCCGAGCGCGATGCCGGCGAACTTGTGCTTCCACGGCGCCGGGAACGCGAGCACCGCCGCGACCAGGATCAGTACCGCTTCCACGCCGCTGCAGCCGGCGACGATCGAGATGCCGGGCCCGCCGATGCCACGACGCATCTCGTTGCCTTGCGCGACCACCGCCGGATCGAACGGCTGCATCAGCGCGACCGCCGCGTGCGCGATGCCCGCCGTGAACGGCGCGATCACGTGCGTCTGTACCGGCGGCAGCAGTTCCACCAGCAACAGCAGCAGGCAGGCGGCGAACAGGAACAGGAAACGCAGCACGGTATGGGAGGGGCGGCACGGGAGTGAGGGAGCGGATTGTAGCCACAGGCTCGCTGCGTGTCGTGTTCCGTTGCAGCGCGCGGACACGTGGCTCGAGCAAACGCACGCGCCGCGCCCTGATCCTTCGGCCCTGCTCTCCTGCTAGCATTCGATGCATGAATCCCGCCGCCAATCTCTTCTTCATCGGCCCGATGGGCGCAGGCAAGACCACGATCGGCCGGCGCGTGGCGGAGTTGCTCGAGTTGCCGTTCCTCGACCTGGATCACGCGATCGAGCAGCAGTGCGGCGCCGACATCCCGCTGATCTTCGAGCTCGAGGGCGAGGCCGGCTTTCGCGCGCGCGAGAGCGCCGTGCTGGCGCAAGTAAGCGCGCGCGACGGCATAGCGCTCGCCACCGGCGGCGGCGCCGTGCTGGCCGAGGCCAATCGCGCGCTGCTGCGCGCGCGCGGCTTCGTGGTGTACCTGGAAACCACCGTCAACGAGCAGCTCGCGCGCCTGTCGCGCGATCGCAAGCGTCCGCTGCTGGCCGCGCCGGACCGGCGCGAACGGCTGCTGGCGCTGATGGCACAGCGCGAGCCGCTGTACCGCGAGCTGGCCGACTTCACCCTGCCCGCCGGGCATCGCGGCAGCACCGCGCAGGTGGCGCAGCGTCTGGCCGCGGCGCTGACGCAGCAGTGGCAGCGCGCACCGGGGCGCGCCGCATGAGCGCCGCACGCGAACTGCGCGTCGAACTCGGCGCGCGCAGCTACCCGATCTGGATCGGCGCCGGCCTACTCGGCCATGCGGCGGCATGGCGCGGCAGTATCCCTGGCCGGCACGTGCTGATCGTCAGCAACGAAGTGGTCGCGCCGCTGTACCTGGAGCGCGTGCGCGCGCAGTTGCATGATGTCGCATTGTCCACATTGGTACTTCCCGACGGTGAAGCGCACAAAACGCTCGACTCGGCGGCGCGGGTGTTTGCAGCGCTGGCCGCGCTCGGCGCCAGCCGCGACGCCTGCATCGTCGCGCTCGGCGGCGGCGTGATCGGCGACCTCGCCGGCTTCGCCGCGGCATGCTGGATGCGCGGTATCGCGTTCGTGCAGATGCCGACCACGCTGCTGGCGATGGTCGACTCGTCGGTCGGCGGCAAGACCGCGGTCGACTTGGCGCAGGGCAAGAATCTGGTCGGCGCGTTCCACCAGCCGCGCGCAGTCGTGATCGACACCGACACGCTGGCCACGCTGCCGCTGCGCGAGTTGCGCGCCGGCCTGGCCGAAGTGATCAAGTACGGCGCGCTCGGCGACGCGCAATTCTTCGCCTGGCTGGAGCAGCACGCGGCGCAGTTGCTGGCGGGCGACGCCGACATCACGGCCAGCGCGATCGCGCACTGCTGCGCGCAGAAGGCCGGCATCGTCGCGCGCGACGAAACCGAGCAGGGCGAGCGCGCGCTGCTCAACTTCGGCCACACGTTCGGCCACGCGCTGGAGACCGTCGCCGGCTACGGCACGCTGCTGCACGGCGAGGCCGTGGCAGTCGGCATGTGCCTGGCGGCGCAACTGGCGACGCGCATGGGCTTGGCTGCGGCGTCCGACGCCGCGCGCCTGCAGCGCTTGCTCGCGACGTGCGGTCTGCCGACCGCGCTGCCGGCAGGTCTGGATACCGACGCGCTGCTCGCCACGATGCGGCTCGACAAGAAGAACCTGAGCGGACGCCTGCGCCTGATCCTCTGGCGTGGCATCGGCGCCGCCGAGATCGTCGCCGATGTCGACGCCGCGGCGATCCGCGCGGTATTGGCGTAGCGCGCTTCAGCGCATCCGCGCACGCCGGCATCGTTGCGCCGGGCGCGATAAATCGCGCCCCCACACGGTACAATTGCGCCATGCGCATCTTCATGCAGACCAAGCCGACCGCCGCCGAGGCGCCGCGCTACTACCAGATCGCCCTGCAGCAGGACCTGCTCGGCGGCTGGACGCTGGTGCGCGAATGGGGTCAGCAGGGCGGGCGCGTCAGCCTGAAGCGCGACGTCTACCTGGAGCGCGACGACGCGCTCGCCGCGTTCGAGCACGCGCGCGATGCGCAACTCAAGCGCGGCTTCCACATCATGTTCAGTCAGGGTCCGGAGTCGCCGTATGCGTTGGGCTGAACTGCGCCACGCGATAGTGATCGCACTGTCCCTTGCCGCGTCGACCGCCGCGGCCGCGGACCGCCCGGACTACAACAAGGTCGATACGTTCGAGCCCGGCAAAAAATACAGCTGCGTGCCGACGCCTGACCGCAAAGGCTGGGATTGCACGCAGAGCGGCAAGGCGAGCGTGCCGCCGCCCGCTCCGCCGACACCACCGCCGTCTGCCGCGCCCACACCGGCGCCGCCGCCATCGGCTCCGCCGCCAACCATCGCGCAACCCGCTGCGTCGGCGCCGCCACCGCCACCCGCGAGTGCGCCGGCGGCACCCGTGCGTTCGGGCGAATTGCCGGGCTACCTCAGCGCGCGGGCCGGAGCGGCGCCGGCGGCACAGCAATCGACGCCAGCGCCGGCTCCCGCGCCGACGCGCAGTGCGGAATCCACAAATCCACAAGTACAAGCCGCGCCTGCGGCACCGGCACCCGAACCCGCCGCCGCCCCAGTCGAAACGCGCAGTGCCCCTGCAGCGACTCCGGCACCGTCATCCGCAACGCACGCGGCGCCTGCACCGGTCGCTGAGGAGCAGCCGGTCGAACGCGCGCCAGCCGCGACGACCTCGCCGGCACCGGTGCACGACGCTGCAGCGACATCCGCTGCGGCGGCAACGCCTGCAAGCGAACCGTCGAGCAGCGGCAAAGCCACTGCTTCCGCACCCGAGCCGGCACGCGAACCCGTACCCGCGGCAAGCGCGAAGCCGACCGCCGCTGCCGCTGCAGCGCCCGAACCGGTGCGCGCGCCGGCGCCCACACCGCCGCCGCCTCGAGCGTCACCGCGCAGCGAGGCCGGCCTGCGTGATGCCGGCGCGTTTCTGGCGCTGTCCGGCGAACAGTACGTGATCGAGCTGGCGCATGCCGCGAGCGAGGGCGCACTCGGCACGCCACCGGCGCTGCCGCGCGGCGAAGTATACAAATTGCATCTGATCCAGAACGGCGAGGATCGCTGGCTGCTGGTCTGGGGCAGTTTCGACGATGTCACCGCCGCGCGCAGCGCGCGCGCCGACCTGGCGGCCGATGCATCGCTCACGCCCGGCTGGCCGCGGCGCGTGGCGCCGTTGCAGGCCGAAGTGCGGCGCACCCGGGAATAACGCATGACGAACGAACGCTTTTTGCGCGCCCTGCGGCGCGAGCCGGTCGACTGCACGCCAGTCTGGATCATGCGCCAGGCCGGGCGCTATCTGCCCGAGTACCGCGCCACGCGCGCGCGCGCCGGCAGCTTCGTCAACCTGTGCAAGACGCCGCAGCTCGCCTGCGAGGTGACGCTGCAGCCGCTGGCGCGTTACGCGCTCGACGCGGCAATCCTGTTTTCCGACATCCTGACGATTCCCGACGCGATGGGTCTGGGCCTGTCGGTCGAGGAAGGCACCGGCCCGCGCCTGGCGCGGCCGGTGCGCGCGCGCGCGGACATCGACGCGCTCGGCGTGCCAGACCCGGAAAGCGACCTGCGCTACGTAATGGATGCGGTGCGCCTGATTCGCAGCGAGCTCGATGGCCGCGTGCCGCTGATCGGTTTTGCCGGCAGCCCGTGGACGCTGGCGTGCTACATGATCGAAGGCGAAGGCTCGTCGAGTTTCGCCAGGCCCAAGGCGCTGGCGCTGGATGATCCCGCGACGATGCATGCGCTGCTCGACGTGGTCGCGCGCGCGGTAGCGGCGTATCTGGCCGCGCAGGCCGCGGCAGGCGCGCAGGCGTTGATGGTGTTCGACACGTGGGGCGGCCTGCTGGCGCCGGCGATGTTCCGCGAATTCAGCCTGCGCTATCTGGCGCAGATTGCGCAAAGTCTACAAGTCCACAATGTCGCAAAGCACGTGCCGTTGATCCTGTTCAGCAAGGGTGCGAATGGTCATCTCGAGGCGCTGGCCGATACGCGCTGCGCGGCGCTCGGCCTGGACTGGACGATAGAGCTCGGCGCTGCGCGTGCGCGCGTCGGCTCGCGTGTCGCGCTGCAAGGCAATCTCGATCCGGCGGTGCTGCATGCACGGCCGGAAACCATCCGCGCCGAAGTGCAGCGTGCGCTGGACAGCTTCGGCGCGCATCCGGGCCACGTGTTCAACCTCGGCCACGGCATCACGCCGGATGTCGATCCGGAACGGCTTGGCGTGCTGATCGATGCAGTGCACGAACTCAGTGCTGCGCGCTGACCTGAGCGGAATGAGCTGACAGCCGGTGGGCTTCCAGTTGGTGCCGGTGGGCTTCAGGGGTCCGCGTGCCCGACTGCCGTCGTCGTGCCTGTCAACGCCCGCCGGAGCGGCACGCCGCGCTGGCGCACGGCGAAGCGCTCGCCGTCAATCCGCTCCTGACGCTGTCGAGCGACGTCACCGGCAGCCGATGGCGCCGAAAAAAGAAACGGCCCCGGAGCAAGTGCTCCGAGGCCGCGTTGCATCAACTAGAGATCAGCCGAGCTGATCAATCGTCATGCTCATGGCCGTGCTTGTAGTGCGCGATCACGTAGTCGTGACGCTCATACGGCTTGTCCGTGTCGAGCTCGATCGTGATGCCCTTGCTGCGCACGAAGGCCATGTCCTCCGGTGGCAGCGTGGTGCCCGACGTCCAGCTTCCGTTGGACTTCCAATAGTAAGTCTTGGTTTCCGGCGCGAAGTAGATGTCGTGATCGGCGTAGTACACGTAGTTGTGCTTGGTCGTCGTCGTGGTCGTGGTGCTGCTGGAGCCGTCCGCGTTCATCGTGGTGGACTGCTCACGCGTGGTCGTGGTCGGGCCGTTCTTGTAGTGCGAGACCACGTAGTCGTTGCGCTCGTACGGTTTGTCCGTATCGAGGTCGATGTCGATGCCCTTGCTGGTCGTGATCACGCGCTGCTGTTCGACCGGCAGCGAGGCGCCGGAGCGCCAGTTACCGTTTTCGTTCCAGTAGTAGACCTTGGTTTCGGGCGCGAAATAGACGTCGTGATCCTTGTAGTAGACGAAGTGATGCTTGCCTACCGAGACGCCGACTTCGTCGGCCGTCGCGAATGTCGGCAGCGCCACGCACAGGGCGAGCGCGAGAGCCGTTGTCTTGAAGTGGTTCCGGTGCATGGTCATGGAATTCTCCTTGATTTGTTTTCCAACGGAGTCGGCCTGCCGCATGGCGGCGTGCCGTGGAAGGTGCGAGCACAGTCGTTCCTTCCTGGTGCTGCACCGCTGCGAAAACCGCCGTCCAGAATCGATGCGACAAAACTTTCATGCGGAAAATTTTGCCGGCGGGAAAAGCAAAAGCATGCGGTGCCGTACTGCTCCGGGTTCAAGGCTAAGCCTGCGCGGATGAACGCGACGACAATCCGGCCTGAACGATTGCCGATCTGTTTTGCACGCGTACAGACACCGCTCTACCAGGCTCATCCACGCAAGGCGTACGCCTCCGTCCATGCAGAGACGATCACGGCGTCGTCACGCATGGATTGGCGTAATCGCATGCAAACGGGAGAGACCGAGCATGCTGTCCGTAATGGCCACGATCCAGGCGCAGCCGCAACATGCCGACGCGCTCGGCGAGCTGTTGCAGCGGCTGGCCGTCACCAGCCGTGGCGAGCACGGCTGTACCATATACCGCGTGTTCCGCTCGCGTCAGCAGCGCGAACTGTTCGTCACGTTCGAACAATGGGCGAGCGCGGCCGCCGAGGCGCAGCACATGCAATCGGCGCATGTGGCCGAGGCGTTCCAGGCGGCCGCGGCATTGCTTGCCGCGGCGCCGGAGATTCGCCACTTCGACGAGTTGTGAGGCTCAGGCCGGTTGCAGCACCGGATGCGGCGCCGCCGGTGCGCCGAACGGCTGCACACCCTCGGCAACGAAGTTGCGATCGACGCCGCGCAGGATGTTCTCGACGATCGCGATCGCCGGCGCGGAATCGAACACCGCCGAATGGATGCTCGCGTCAGCGCGGTTGATGTAGTTGCTAACGTCGAAGTCGAACACGTTGTCCCACACGTTGCGCGGATCGGCCAGGCCGCTGCGTCCGAGTCGGCGCGTGCCGAAATGCTTGAGCCCCGCCGACATGCCGAGCACCGAATCGAGCCCGGTATACAATGCAGCAATGCGGTAGCACAGGTTCGCCATCAGGCTGCCATCGCTGTCGCTCGGCTTGTCGAGCTGGAACAGATCGTTGTCGACGTCGGCGGCGATCATCACGAACTGATTGATCAGGCTGATCAGCTGCGGATCGTTCAGGCGCTTGGACGCCGCCACCAGCGCTTCCTGCATCACGTAGTTGCCCATGCTGTGCGCCAGCACCGAGATCTTCGCGCGGCACAGCTTGTCCGGGTCGTCCGCCTTGGCGGCGATGCGCTGCTTCTGCACCAGATAGTCGTTCAATTCCACGAACAGCTGCGCGAGATCCGGCGCGCACTCCTTGGCCTCGCTGCGGTCCGGCAGGTAGCCGGCCAGGCTGCCTTTCGAGGGCCACGAGAACAACACGAGCTGACCCAGATCGGCCGGCTCGATCAGGCGTTGCTTGATCTCGACGTAGTCGCGCACCGAGTCGGCCCAGCTCGTGTTGTAGCCGTGCACGAACAGGCACACGTGGCGTTGCTCGGTGTTGCGCTCCGGCGGCAACAGCGGAAACGCATCGGCAATCTGCTTGAGCTGCAGCATGAACGCGTCGCGCGTGAGCTTGTTCCAGGCGGACAGGCGCGTCAGCATGGCCGGATCGGCGCCGGCGTCGGCACCGTAGAAGCCGAGCGCCGCAAGGTTGCCGCCGAGAGCGTCGCCGTCGCGGCTGCGATTGCTGATCATCAGGTATTGCATGCGAATCCTCCGGTCGGTTTTACGGCGCGCGCAGTGTGCCCGAATTCCGCGCCGGCCTCGCCTGTCAGAGTTGCGGGTGCGCGGCAACGCGTACCAGGCATTCGGCCAGCGCCTCGCCGCCGGCGGGCTTGCGCAGGAATGCATCCATGCCGGCGCCGCGGCACAGCGCTTCTTCGTCGCCGACCGAACGCGCGCTGATGCCGATCAGAGGCAGGCGTGGCAGCGCGCCGTGCACTTCGCTGGCGCGCAGCATGCGCGCCAGCGTCAGGCCGTCCACGCCGGGCAGGTCGAGGTCGATCAGCGCGGCCGAGTAACGCGCGGTCGCCACAGCGGCCAGCGCGGCCAGGCCATTGCCGGCGTGATCCACGGCGTGGCCCTGCGCACGCAGCAGCGCCGCGGTGACCGCGGCCACGGTGGCGTCGTCTTCGACCAGCAGCACGCGGCGCGGCACCGGCGCGGCGGCGTGCTCCGGCGGCGATGGCGCATTTTCCACATGTGGACTCGGCGCGGCGCGCAGCGGCAGGCGCACGCGGAACGTGCTGCCCACGCCGGGCTCGCTGTCGAGTCCAATCGATCCGCCCATGCGCGCGACCAGTTCGCGGCAGATCGCCAGCCCCAGTCCGCTGCCGCCGCGGCGCTGCGGCCCGTGCGCCTGTTCGAAGCGCTGGAACAGACGCGCGCGCGTCGCCGGCGCGATACCCGGTCCGCTGTCGCGCACGCTCAAGCAGGCCGCGCCGTCGTCGCCGCGCGTGAGCCCGAGTGCGATCGCGCCGCGCTCGGTGAACTTGATCGCGTTGCCGATCAGATTGAGCAGCACCTGCTCGATGCGCACCGCGTCGCCGACCACGTGGCGCGGCGCGTCCGCGGCGATGGCCAGCTCCAGCGCGAGCCCCTTGGCCGCGGCAACCGGACCTTCGAGCGCTTGCAGTTCGTGCAGCAGTGCGTGCAGATCGAACGGCGCCTCGACCAGGTCGAGCCGCCCCGCCTCGATGCGCGCCAGATCGAGCGAATCGTTGAGCAATCGCAACAACACGCGGCCGGAGCGCTGGATCGATTCGGCGTAGCCGCGCTGCGCCGGCTGCAGCGGCGTGTGCAGCAGCAGTTCGGTCATGCCGAGCACGCCGGTCATCGGCGTGCGGATCTCGTGGCCCATCGTGGCGAGGAATTCCGATTTCGCCGCGCTGGCCTGTTCGGCGAAATGGCGTTGCTGCTCGGCCAACTCCAGCGCGTGGCGGCGGCGCACGCGGCTGCGATAGGCGCGAAACAACGCGAACAACAGCAGCACCGCCGCCGCGACGTACGCCGCATAGGCCGGCCGCGTCGCCCACGGCGGCGCGGCAACGCGCAGGCGCAGCGGCGTGGTCGGCGCACTCCAGGCACCGTTCGCCATCGCCGCGCGCACCCGCAACCGGTAACTGCCTGGCGGCAGCTGCGGAAATTCGCGTGCGCCGCGATTGGCCGTGTCGATCCAGTCCGGATCGATGCCGTCCAGGCGCCACTGGTAGCGGGTCGCGGACGGATTGGCGAAGCTCAGCACGCGCGCGGCGATGCGCAGGTCGCGATCGCCCCAGGCCAGCGCGAGCTTGCCGGCAGCGACATCGAGTGCCAGATCGCGTCCGTCGCGACGCACGCTCGCGGCATCCAGGCGCGGCGGCAACGATGTTGCATTGTCCACAATGTCGCGTGGCGCGAAGCCGACGATGCCGGCCAGCGTGCCGCCGAACAGCGCGCCATCGGCACGTCGCACGAAGCCGAACGCGGTGAACTCGGCGCTGGCCAGTCCTTCGTTCGCATCGAACACGCGCAGCGTGCGGCGCGCCGGATCGACCCGCCACAGGCCGCGCGGACTGCCGATCCAGAGCACGCCGCGCGCATCCGGCTGGATGCTGCCGATCGCCTGCGCCGGCCAGCCATCGGCGGCGTCCATGCGGTCGAGCGGCTGCAGCGCCGTGCCGTCGAAGCGGTAGTGTTCGAGCGCGCCAAGCACATGCAGCCAAAGTGTGCCGTCCGGCGCAAACGCCAGCGCGTGCACGCGCTGCGTCGGAGCACCCGGCAGCGCCACGAAGCGCCGCGCGGCCGGGTCGAAACGATCCACACCGGCGGCGTCGGCGAGCAACAATTCGCCGTGCGGTCCGCGCACGACCTGGTCGATGTCGGCATTGCGCAGCGTGCCGGCTGCTTCGTCGAAGCGCTCGATGCGATGGCTGAGCGCGTCGATGCGATGCATGCCTCCGCCGCGCGCCAGCGCCCATACGGCGCCGTCGGCGTCGAGCAGCAGCTGGTGCAGCGCGCCCTTGGTCAGCGCATCCGGCCGTTTTGGATCCACCGCCAGGTCGCTGAACTCGCCGCTGTCGATGCGGTATATGCGCAGACCGCGCGTGTGTCCGACCCACAGTTGCCCGTTGCGGTCGTCGAGCACCGACCACAGCGCGCGATCCGGCACCGACCAACGCGTCGCGAAGCGCTCGACGGCTCCGGTGGCGGGATCCAGGCGATCGATACCGCCGGCCGAGTTCACGGTCCAGATGCGGCCGCGTGCATCGAGGTCCATGCCTTGCACGTGGTTGCCGCTCAGGCTGGCCGGGTTTTCCGGATCGTGGCGGAACAGCGCGAAGTTGCGCCACTGCGGCGCCAGCCGCGCGATGCCGGCTTCCCGCAGCGCGAACCAGATGCCGCCTTCGCGGTCGCGCAGCACGTCGAACACGGCGTTCGCGGGAATGCTGCCGGGCAGCGCGGCATTCTCCAGGTAGGCGTCCAGACGTCCGTTCGACGCGAGCCGGTTCAGGCCGCCGCGGGTCGCAATCCACAGCTCGCCCGCGGCGTCGCGTGCCGCGCCGTACACGATGTGGTCGCTCAGCGCCTGCGCTGCCACGACCGTCGCGCGCAGCCGCGCATCGATGTGCAGCAATCCCAGACGCGTGGCGGCGAGCACGCCGTCGCCGTCCTGGTACAAGTTGATCACATTGAACGGCGTGCCGGCGGCGGCGATGCCGCTCAGGTCGACGTGCTGGAAGTGCGCGCCGTCGAACACGTCGACCCCGACGTCGGTGCCGACCCAGACGCGCGCGGCGCTATCGCCGAGCAGGCCGAGCACGTTGTCCGAGCCGAGGCTGGTCGGGTCGGCCGCGTCGTGGCGGAAATGACGAAACCCGTCGGCATCCAGGCGATCCAGCCCGCCGCCGTAACCTCCCGACCAGATCGAGCCGTCGGCGCTCTGCCCGATCGCCCAGACGTCGTTCGCGCCGAGGCTGCGCGCATCGCTGTCGGCATGACGGTAATGCACGAAGCGCTCGCGGCGCACGTCGAGCATGCTCAACCCGGCGTCCTCGCCGCCGCACCAGACGCGATTGTCGCGATCCACGAACAGCGCGCTGACGTCGTTGCCGGCAATCGACGCCGCGTCGGCCGGATCGTGCCGGAACACGCGAAAACCCACGCCGTCGTAGCGCGCCAGTCCGTCGACGGTGCCGATCCAGATGTAGCCGTCGCGGTCCTGCGCCAGCTTGCGCACCTCGCTCGACGGCAACCCGTCGGCGGCGCTCAAGGTGTGGAAAAATGGAGTTGTTGCAATTGCGGCATTTTCCACCGGTGCCGGCGCGGCCGCCGCGAGCGTCGCCGCGAACAGGACATTCCGCATGGTGCTTCTCCCCAGACGCACCCCCGTTGACGATCATGCCAGAAGCGCTGCTACGGTACACTTGGCCGATGCCGAACGTGTCCCGTCCGTTGCGCCTGCTGCTCGTTGCCGTGCTCGCGCTGGCCGTTGTCGCCCTACTATGGCTGTTGTTCGGCCTGCTGCACAGCGGCCTGGCGTTGTGGCGCGAGCTTCAGGCACAGCCGCCATGGCTGCAGTACGCGATCATCGCTGTCGTATTGCTGTGCCTGGGCGCGATCGCGTGGCTTGGCTGGCGCCTGATGCGGCCGCGCCGGCGCGCGGTTCCGGTCGCAGCGCCGACGCGCGCGCAGGTCGAGCAGCGCGTGTCGGAACTGGAACGCGCGCAGGTCGATACCGCTGCGTTGCAACGCGAGCTGGAGGAACTGGATCGGCGCGCGCGCAGCGAGGAACTCTATGTCGCGGTGTTCGGCGAGATCAGCGCCGGCAAGTCGAGCCTGATCGGCGCGCTGCTGCCGGACGTGCAGCCGGCCACCGACGTGCTCGGTGGCACCACGCGCCAGATCGCGTTGTACCACGGCGCCGCGCCGCAAATCGGTACCTTGACCCTGGCCGACGTGCCCGGCACGCACGAAGTCGGCGGCAGCGTGCGCGAACAACTCGCGCGCGACGAGGCGCTGCGCGCGCACCTAGTGCTGTACGTTTGCGCCGCTGATCTGACCCGCGACCAAGATGCGGAATTGCGCTGGCTGCACGGCTTCGGCAAGCCGCTCGTGCTGGTGCTGAACAAGGCCGATCAGTTCCGCGACGGCGAGCGCGCCACGCTGCAGCGCGCGCTGCGCGAACGTTACGCTGGCCTGAGCGCGGCACAAGTCGTGATCAGCGCCGGCGGGCAAGAATCATTCGAGCGCGTGCTGGCAGATGGCCGCCGCGAGCAGGTGCGGCGCGCGCGTGCGGCCGATATCGACGCATTGCGCCAGCTGCTGGCGCGCTATGCCGCGCACGGCGCTGCCGCGTTCGAACCGGCGCGCGAAGCGGCGGTGCTGAGCGCGCTGTCGGCGCGCGCCGACGAACTCGCCGCGCAGACACGCGAGCGCGCGGCCGATGCGGTTGTGGAAAAGTATACCCGGCGCGCCGTGGTTGGCGCGCTGGCCGCGGTGATGCCGGGCACGGATCTGGTGATCCAGGGTGTGCTCGGCGCGGCGCTGATCCGCGAATTGGGGCAGCTGTACGCGGTGCCGCTGCGCGACGTCGACGTCGACGCGTTCCTGGGCCAGGTCAAGCTTACGCTGCGCACCAGCGCCTCGCTCGTGCTCGCGATTGCCGGCAACGCGCTCAAGGCGTTCCCGGGTCTGGGCACGCTCGGCGGGGGCGTGCTGCACGCGATCGCGTACGGGCTGATCTTCGACAGCCTCGGCCGCGCCGTCGCGGCGACCCTGCGCGACCAGCGCCGACTCGACGGCGACAAGGCGACAGCGGCGCTGTCGGCGCTGCTGGCGCAGACCGGCGCCGAGCGCCTGCGCCGGATTGCCGACTACGCGCTGAACGCCGACGGCGCCGCGCGCGACTGACGCGCGCGGCGCGGGAAATATCCCGGGCCGCGGCACGGTCTGCTGGTGCAACGCTGCGTCCCGCGCGACGCGCTGGCGCAGCGAATCGGTTTCTGCAACATTTCACGCCATGACCAAGCCGCTGTTGCACCGAATCGTCGCCCTGCCAATGCCCGCGCTGGCGATACTGGCCTGCGCGCACGCGCGCGCCGCGGGCGACGATTACCGCATCGATCCGGTGCACACCCAGGTCACGGTCTGCGTCAGTCACCTGGGCTATTCGCATCCGTGCGGTCGGCTGCACGTGAAGAGCGGATTTTTCCATTTCGACGAGGGCGACTGGTCGAGCGCCACGGTCGATGCGCTGATCGACAGCGCGTCGCTCGACATGGGCGACGCGGCGTGGAGCGACAAGGTGCGCTCGGCGTTCCTCGATTCGAGCCGCTACCCGCAGGCACGCTACAGCGCGAAACGCGCTGAAAAAAACGGCGCGCGCACCGGTGTCGCGCACGGCACGCTGACCCTGCTCGGGCGCAGCCAGCCGCTCGACCTCAAGGTCACGTTCAACCGCGCCGCGCGCGATGGCTATACTCTGCATTACATCGCGGGCTTTTCCGCGAGCGCGACGTTCAAGCGTTCCGCTTTCGGCATGACGCGCGACATTCCCGACGTCGGCGACGAAGTCGAGGTGCGCATCGAGGCCGAAGGCTTGCGCGACAAGGATGCACAGGCGCAAAGTGCCGCCGGCGACAAGGAGTGAGCGATGCTGAAAGGCGACCGCGGCCACTGGGGCAGCGTGGCGAAATTCTTTCATTGGACGATCGTGCTGCTGATCCTCTGCCAAGCCGTGGTCGGCTGGACCATGGTCAACCTGCCGCGCGGCCCGGGTGTGATCCCGTGGTACACGTTCCATAAATCGGTCGGCCTGACGGTGCTCGCGCTGGCGGTGTTGCGTCTGAGCTGGCGCGTGTTCGATTCGCGCCCGGAGGAGCCGATCGGCATGCCGCGCTGGCAGGCGCTCGGCGCGCGCGCCGGCCACGCGCTGCTGTACCTGTTGATCTTCCTGATGCCTCTGTCCGGTTGGTGGCTCGATTCGGTGGCCGCGCTGCGGCCGCTGTACTGGTTCGGCTTGATCCAGATTCCGCCGCTCGGCGGACCGGATCCCGCCATTCCCAATCTCAAGGAAATCGCGCAGGCGCGCCACGAGTTCCTGTTCTGGGTGCTCGCGATCGTGGCGCTCGGCCATGCCGCGATCGCACTGATCCACCAGTTCGTGTATCGCGACAACGTGCTCGGCCGCATGTGGCCTGAATCGCTGCAACCCAAACCCAAACCGATGGAGAACGCTCATGTCGTCACGTCTGCTGCTGTCGCCGCTCCTGCTGCTGCTCCTGCTGCCCCTGACGAGCCAGGCGCGTAACTGGCAGGTCGACGCCGCGAAAAGCACGCTTACGTTCAAGGGCACGTATCAGAACGGTCCGTTCGAGGGCAAGTTCGGCAAGTTCGATGCGACGATCGAGTTCGACGAGGCTGACCTGAGCAAGGATCGCTTCGACGTCAAGATCGACATGGCCAGCGCCGATACGCAAAGCAGCGAACGCAACGACACGCTGCGCACGCCGGACTTCTTCGACACCGCGAAATATCCGCAGGCGCATTTCATCACGCAGTCGTTCGGCAAGGGCGCCGACGGCGGACTCGAGGCGAAGGGTTCGTTGACGATCCGCGACAAGTCCAAGCCGGTGACGCTCAAGGTGAAGTTCGTGAGCAGCGGCGACAAAGCCACGCTCGACGTCGACAGCACGCTCAATCGCCTCGACTTCGGCCTCGGCGTCGGCAGCGACTGGGCCGACATCGGCAAGGAGATCGCCGTGCACGGGCACTTGGAACTGAGCGGGAAGTGACGCGCCGTGATTGAGATTGGTTGCACGCGAACGCGCGCAGATCGCGAAGCGAGCGACACGTGATCGCTGCATCGCTTCGCGCACGGCGCGCCTTCGCGTGATCAAGATGCCTTGCCGAGTCACCCGATGGACTTGAGCGGCTGGTGGCAACGCCTGCGTGAGCGCCTGCCCGGCAGGGCACCATCCGAGGCCGCGCCGGACACGCACGTCGCGCAGACCAGCGAAGCGCTGCGCGCGCTGCTCGACGACCGCACCATTCCGGACGTGGTGCGGCGCGAACTGGCCGAGGATTTCGGCCAGGTCGAAGCGCTGCTCGACAAGCTCGCCACCGGCGAGCTGCACATCGCCGTATTCGGCCGCGTCAGCGTCGGCAAGTCCGCGCTCGGCAACGCGCTGCTCGGGCGCGAGGCGTTCGCCACCGGCGTCCTGCACGGCACCACGCGCAAGCGCGACGCGCAGCGCTGGCAGGAAGTGGCCGGACAAGGCCTGCACCTGATCGACACGCCGGGCATCAACGAATTGTCCGGCGAGGAACGCGAGCGGCTCGCGTTCGATGTGGCGGCGATCAGCGACCTGGTGATCTTCGTCGTCGACGGCGACATGACCCAGGCCGAAGTTGCGGCATTGTCCACATTGTCGAAAACGCAGCGTCCGCTGCTGCTGGTGCTGAACAAGGCCGACCGCTACAGCGACGACGAACGCGAGCGCCTGCTCGCGCGCCTGCGCCAGCATGCCGCCGGCATGGTGCGCCCGGAGGACGTGGTCGCCTGCGCGGCGCAGCCGGCGGATCGCCTCGTGGTGCGCGTCGACGCGGCCGGCGCCGAGACCGAGCAGCAGGTCGCGCAGCCGGCCGACGTGGCCGCGCTGACCCGGCGCCTGACCGCGATCGCCGAACGTGAAGGCAAGACGTTGGCCGCGCTCAACGCCGGGCTGTTTGCCGGCGACCTGTCCGACCGTGTCGCGCGGCGCGTCGCCGCCACGCGCAAGGAACTGGCCGATCGGCTGATCCGCAACTACTGCCTGGCCAAGGGCGTCGCGGTCGCGCTCAATCCGATTCCGGTCGCCGACCTGCTCGCGGCCGCCTCGCTCGACGTCGCACTGGTGCTGCATTTGGGAAAAGTATACGGATTGCCGCTGACCCGCGCCGAGGCCGGCACGTTGATCGCGACGATCTGCGCGCAACTCGCCGCGCTGATGGGCGCGATCTGGGGCGTGCATCTCGTTGCCAGCGCGCTGAAGGGCGTCAGCGCCGGCTTGTCGACCGTGGTCACCGCCGGCGCGCAGGGTGCACTGGCCTGGTACGCCACGGAACTCGTCGGCCGCGCCGCCGAGCATTATCTGCTGCACGGCAAATCGTGGGGCGAACAAGGCGCCAAGCGTGCGGTCGAGGACATCGTCAACTCGCTCGACCGCGATTCGATCCTGCGCGAAGCGCGCGGCGCGATACTGGCGCGGCTGCGCGGCGCGCGTTGAAGCGGGCCAAAAGAAAAGATCGCGGCTGAGGGAAATTCCTGCCCGACCCAAGCATCGATTGCGGCGTGCAGCGACCGGCGCTCGGCTAGAATCGGCCGTGGAGGTATCCCGTGCACAGCGACGCATCTTCCGCCATCGGCAGCACCGCGCTCGGCACCGACGCGCTGTTCGACGCCGTCTACGCGCGACTCAAGGCGATGGCCGCGCGCGAACTGGACCGGCGCGCGCACGCCACGCTCGACACCACCGCGCTGGTGCATGAGTTATACCTTCGCATGGGCAAGCAGCCGGGACTCGCGTTCGACCATCCGGCGCAATTCTTCGCTTATGCCGCGCGCGCCATGCGTCATCTGTTGTCGGATCGCGCCCGTGACCGCCTGCGCCTGCGCGCCGGCGGCGACATGGCGCGCATCACGCTGACCGGCAGCGACATGCAGTTGGCGATCGACTCTGCCGAGCAGGCGCTCGCGCTCGACGCCGCGCTCGACCGCCTCGCGCTCGCCGACGCACGCGCCGCGCGGGTGCTGGAGCTGCACTATTTCGCCGGCCTCACCGTCAAGCAGATCGCCGATGCGCTGCAGCTGGCGACCAGCACGGTGGATCGCGACTGGCGCTTTGCGCGCGCGTTCCTCAAGGACGAGCTCGACGCATGACGCATGGCGTCGCAAAACGGCGTTGTAAGCACTGACTCCAAGACCACACGCGATGCCCGAATCCGCGACCCCCACCTTGCGCAGTCTGTTCGACGCCTGCGCCGATTTGGCGCCGCCAGCGCGCGCGGCGTACCTCGACGCACGCTGCGGCGATGCTACGCTGCGTGCCCGCGTCGAGCGCCTGCTGCGCGCGGACCACAGCGAACAGACCCCGTTCGCGCGCGACGCAGCGGAGGCCGCGCGCGCGATTGGCGTGCCGCAAACGGACTTCGTGCTGCCGCCAGGCACGCGCATCGGTCCGTTCGAAATCATCGACGTGCTCGGCGAAGGCGGCTCCTCGACCGTGTTCCGCGCGCACCGCGAAAGCACCGGCGTACGCCAACAGGTGGCGCTCAAGATCCTCTATCGCGGCCTGCATTCGAGCGATGCGCAACGCCAGTTCCGGCGTGAGCGCAGCGCGCTCGCGCAGCTGACGCATCCCGGCGTCGCGCGCCTGATCGAAGGCGGCGTGACTGAATCCGGCGTGGCGTACATCGCACTCGAATTGGTCGAGGGACTGCCGATCACCGAGTACGCGCGCACTTGGCAACTCGGGCTGCGCGAACGGCTCGATTTGTTCGGGCAGGTGTGCAGTGCGGTGGAAGCCGCGCACCGCGCACTGATCGTGCATCGCGATCTGAAACCGTCCAACGTGTTCGTCGCCGCGGACGGCAACGTCAAGCTGCTCGATTTCGGCATCGCCAAGCTGTTGCAGTCCGACGATCAGGAACTCACGCGCCTGCCGATGCTGACGCCGGCCTATGCGGCGCCGGAACAACATGCGAACGGCGCAATCACCACGGCCACCGACGTGTATGCGCTCGGTGTGCTGCTGGGCGAGCTGCTCACTGGCAAGCGTCTGCATGGCGGCACGACAGGCGCGCCGTCCGCGCAGGTCGCCACCGATGCCGCTGCCGGCACCTTGCCGGATACTCCTGCGCAGACGCGCCGCGCCCTGCGCGGCGATCTCGACAACATCGTCCTCAAGGCGATCGACCCGGTACCGGAACGCCGCTACGCCTCGGCCGGCGCGCTGGCCGAGGACATCGAGCGCCTGCTTGCCGGCAAGACGGTGGCGGCGCATCCCGCGTCGCGCTGGTATAGAACGCGAAAATTTATACAACGGCATCGCGCCGGCGTGGCGTTTGCGGCGCTGTTCCTCGGCGCGATTCTCGGCTCGCTCTGCGTTGCGCTGTGGCAGGCGCGCGTGGCGCGGCTGGAGCTGCGCCGCGCCGACGCGATGCGCGATTTCATGGCTGCTGCATTCGCCGAGGCGGAGCCGAGCTCGCCCCGCGACGGTCCGCCGCGCATCACCGAGGTGGCCGAGAAGGCGATTGCGCGCGCGCGCGCCGATGCCGGCATGGATGCGCGTGTGCGCACCGAACTCCTGAACGAACTCGGCGCGATGCTGCGGCATCAGGGCCGCTTGCCAGCAGCGCGCGAGACGCTCGAATGGAACTACGCACAAGCGCGCGCGGCGTTCGGCGAAAGCGCGTCGCTGACGCTCGCCGCGGGCTATCAGCTCACGCAGTCGCTCGAAAACAGCGGCGATTACGCCGCCGCCAAGGAGCTGGACGAACATCTGCTCGCACTCGCACCGCCCGCGAGCGACATCCGCCGCGACCTGCTGCTGATATCGTCCATGCTCGCAACCAAGCGCCACGACAACGCACGCGGCCTGACCGATGCGCAAGCCGCCGTCGCGCTGGCGCGCGCGGATGCCGACGCGGCGCGGCCACACCTTGCCGAAGCCTTGAGCTATCTCGGCAACGCGCAGCTGAGCGCCGGCGACGTGCACGGCGCAGTCGCGACGATCGAGGAGCAGCTCGCGTTGCGCCAGCGCCAGTACGGCCCGCAACACCTGTCCGTGGCCACCGCGCACGCGGCTCTGTCGCGCGCGTACCGCCGCGCAGGCGCGCTCGATGCGGCGCAGAAACACGTACTCGCTGCGCTCGCCATCGACCACGCCGTGCTGCCGCCGGACGACTGGCGCTACGCCAACCACCTGAACGCGCTGATGGCGCTGCGCCTGGAGCAACGCGACTATCGCGCTGCGCTCGACGCGGCGAGCGAATGCTTGCGCATCAGGCGTGTCGCGTTCGGTGAAGACCATGCCGAGGTCACCAATGCGCTGGTCTCCGTCGGCAAGATCGACTTGGACCTGGAAGACTACGCTGCCGCGCTCACGCCGTTGCAAGAGGTCGTCGAGCGCACGCGCGGCAGACCCACGACCGGCCGCGCCGACATGATGAGCCCGCGCATCTACCATGCGATCGCGCTGGCGCATACCGGCCACTACGACGAAGGCGTCGCCGAGCTGCGCGAGGCAATCGACGCATCGACACAGGCCGGCGCGGACCCGCAACTGCTGGCGGAGGCCTATGCGCGGCTCGCGGAGCTGCAGCTCGGTTTCCGCGCCGCCGCCGCGGCGCTGCCAGCGATCGACGCGCTCGACGCAAGCCTCGCGCGCGGCAAGACAGCGGACGCCGAATTGCGCGGGCGCGCGGTGCTGTTGCGCGCGCGCGCACTGCTGCAACTCGGGCGCGGCGCTGACGCACAAGCGTTGTTCGCGCAGCCCAGCGCCGAGTTCGGCGACGCGGTGGCGCGCGTCGAAGCGCCGCTGCTGCAGGCGGACGTCGCCTTGCAGCTGCACGACGACGACGCAGCCAGGCGCTTCGCCGCAACCGGCTTGCGCGGCCTCGAGAGCTTGCGCAATCCACCCAGCCGGCTGGCGCAGCAGGCAGCGCGGCTGCGCCGCGATCTTGGTTATGCCACCTCGTCAGCGCCGGCGACGCCGACGCCATGATGTGATCCGGCATCGAACGGCGTTCCCCGTCGACAAGCCCGCCAGCCGGGATCACGAGGACGCTTGCCATGTCGCGCTTTCTGCAACACCCGCACTGCTTGGTGCACCGCCGTGCGGCTTTCGCCGCTGCCATCGCCCTGTCGCTGTTCGCCACTGCCGCCTCCGCCGCGCGCCTGACGGTCGGTCCGGGCGGCGGCAGCTGCACGTACCCGAGTATCCAAGCCGCAATCAACGCCGCCGCCTCCGGCGATACGATCAGCGTCGCCGACGCGGGCAGTGCCTACAGCGAGAAGCTGACGGTCACCGACAAGTCGCTGACGATCAGCTCCTGCCCCTGCTACAACCCGTTGTGCCTGTACGACACCACTCACAACACGCTGACCAACGTCACGCTCAGCGGCGCCGGCGGCGCGAACGCGCCGGTGCTCAAGATCGTGACGACCAATGCGAACAGTCCGATCACCGTGAACCTGGATCGCCTGACGATCCAGGACGGCCACTCGGGCAGCACCGACGGCGGCGGCATCAGCTTCAGCGGCGTCGGCGCGCTGAATCTCACGCGCACGAACGTGACGTCGAACACCGCGAACTACGGCGCAGGCATCAACTTCAGGGCGAACGGCGGGGATGCGACGCTGACGATCAACCATGACACGTTGATCACCTACAACACCGCGGCGCAATCCGGCGGCGGCATCCGCATCGAGGGCGATGGCGCCACACTGAACGCGAACGACAAGAGCACGTGGATCGCGTTCAACGAAGCGACCGGCGGACTCGGCGGCGGCATCGAAGTCATAAACTCCGCCGTTGCGAACATCGGCTCGCCCGGCTACCTGGCGGGCGGCGTGATCTACGAGAACACCGCCAAGCACGGTGGCGGGATCGCTTCGAGCGGAGGTCGTATGTATTTGTATACGACGGATCCGTTGCATCCGGTAACGATCGACAACAACACAGCCACCAGCACCGGCGGCGGCATGTACGGCATCGACAGCCGCGCCTGCATGAAGGACTTTCGCATCACGAACAACATCGCGCAGGAAGGCACGGGCATCTATTCGGATGTCGACGGCAATGGCTATGGCGCGGATTTTCGCATAAACCCCGCGCAAGGAAATTGCCCGTTGCTCGAGCCGCTCGGCGTCGCCTGCGACGCATCGCAAACCTGCAATGTCGTACAGAGCAACGTCGCTCGCGCGGTACTCAATGGCAACCAAGCGACCGACGGCGCGGCGATCCTGCTGCAATCCGGTTCGTATTTTCCGGCAGACCGGTTCGCCGTGCGCGACAACGTCGGCGGCTACGCATTGCGCGCGCTGGGCAACACGATCGAACCCGCCTTCTTTACGGACGTGAATCTTTCCAACTGCCTGTTCGCCGGCAACACCGTCAACCACGAATTGCTGCTGACCAGCGACGGCAACGCACACACCCAGGTGAGGAATTGCACGCTTGCACACGACGTGATCGGCGGCGCGCGCGTGATCGCGGCCGACGATACGATGACGCTCGACTACAACATCATCGACGAGGGCAACCTGCCAGCGCTGGCGTTTTCCGGCAGCGCGAGCAGCCTCGAGAACCAGTACAACATCGCCGGCAACACCACCGGCATGGTGGCCACGCCGTACAACATCCAGACCACACCGACGTTCGTGGACGCGGCGCATGGCGACTATCGGCTGTTCTACGGCATCCGCAACGGCGTGCGCGTGCGATCGGCCGGCCTCGACTACGCCCCGCCGGTGACCGGCGACGACCGCGACATCCGCGGCATGCCGCGCGATCAGGCGATCACGACGCCGCTGTACGGCGAGCGCGACCTCGGTGCATAC
>Ga0157378_10000319_pt1 | contig 47265 bp, 49 predicted proteins | sample M65metaG_FD_115309 | JGI IMG/M metagenome (GOLD analysis project Ga0157378, IMG submission 115309) | Miscanthus rhizosphere microbial communities from Kellogg Biological Station, Michigan, USA - M6-5 metaG | ecosystem: Host-associated > Plants > Roots > Rhizosphere > Soil | place: USA: Michigan... | reverse complement strand
CCGGTAGTGCTGCTGAGCGACGCGCTATGGCGCAACTCGTTCGGCGCTGATGAGGACATCGTAGGACACGAGGTCCAGTTCAGTGGCAGGTCATATCGCGTAATCGGGGTGATGCCGCCCACCTTTGCGTTCCCACGGCGCGAGGTGCAGTTATGGTTGCCGTTCGCGTTCTCTGACAAACAGCGCTCCGATGCAATGCGCGGCTTTGAATTCGCGCAATCGGTCGGCAGGCTCAAATCCGGCGCGACGATCGAGCAGCTCAATGCACAATTTGATGCGATCTCGGCGCACCTACGCCAGATCCACGCCGATGCGCAGGGGAGCGGTTTCTGGAGCATTTTGCGCGATGGCGGTTTTACGGGTCGCGCCCGCAGCTTGCATCAAGAGCTCGTCGGCGATGTTGGGCCGTTGCTTTTGCTGCTGCAAGCCGCGTGCGCGCTAGTGCTCGCGATCGCGTGCGCGAATGTGGCCAACCTGCTTTTGATCCGGTTGAGCGCTCGTCAGCGGGAGTTGGCTCTGCGGGCAGCGCTCGGCGCCAGCACCGCGCGCTTGGCGATCCATTTGCTAGCCGAATGCCTCTTGCTCACCGTCGGCGGCAGTGCATTGGGCGTGGCACTCGCCTACGCCGGCATCATCTTCATTCGGACGCAGGGCTTCGACGGCGCAGCACTCGGATTCGAGGTCGGCATAGACCTGCCGGTGCTCGCGTTCGCACTACTGGCCTCGTTGCTGACCGCTTCTGCTGCGGCTATGGTCCCGTTGCTCTCGCTCCACAAGAGCGGCACGAATGGATTCAGCGTGAACGCTCGCGCTGGCTTGGGCGGCAACCTGAGGCGACAGCACAATGCGCTGGTCGTTATTCAGCAGGCGCTCGCTGTCGCCCTACTGGTTGGCGCAGCCTTGCTGGCGCATAGTTTTTGGCGGCTCACCAGCCAGGCCCCGGGATTTGACAGCGCGCACCTAGTTGGCGCGAGCATCAACTTGTCACGCGATCGCTACCGCGATCCGACGCGCACTCGCGAATTTCAGCAGACCCTGATTACTGCAGTGCGCGCGTTGCCAGGCGTGCAATCCGCTGGTTTGATTAGCGGCATGCCGTTCTCAAAGGACGACGACGGCGACCGGTATTTCATCGAAGGTCGCGAACAAACAACTGATGCGGCAACGGGGTACATTCAGATTGTCGATTCCGGCCTGTTCGCCACGATGGGCATTCCCGTTCTGGAGGGTCGCGATTTCACGCTTGCCGATGACGAGCACTCTGCGCCGGTTGCGATCATCGACCAGACACTGGCCAGGCGAGAATTCGGCACGCAGAGTCCCCTTGGGCGGCGCATCGCCACGCGGGGCGTCGACAAGCTCGAATGGCGCACAATCGTCGGTGTAGTCGCCACGATAAAACGCCATGATCTCGGCGAAACGACCACGCAAGGCACGTACTACCTGGCGTTGCGCCAGTCGCCTACACGCATCTTCCGTATCGCGATCCGGAGTCAGCTTAGTGCCGGCGTGCTCGCCGCGACACTGCGCGCGGCAATGGCGCAGATCGATCCGGGGCAGCCCATCTGGGACATTACTCCGTTGCAAGACAGGCTGGCGCACTCGCTCGCTCCCCAGCGCACACCGTTGCTGCTGTTTCTGTTGTTTGCCAGTGTGGCGCTGGCGTTAAGCGGCATCGGTGTGTATGGAGTGCTTGCATTCGCAGTAGCGCAGCGCACCGCCGAAATCGGCGTGCGTATGTCCCTTGGGGCCAACCGGAGTGCCATCCTGCGTATGGTGCTCGCCGATGGCGCGCGGCTTGTTGCGATAGGTTTGGCATTTGGCGGGTTGCTTGCGTTCGTACTGGCGCGGCAGCTGCACACCCTTCTATTTGGCGTCGACACGGTCGATCCGATTTCTCTTGCTGCCGTGCTCACACTGGTGGTGGTGACGGCGTTCGCCGCGAGCCTCGGGCCAGCGCTGCGCGCGGCAAGCACGAGCCCAATAGAAGCGCTGCGCAACGAGTAGGCGTGCGCCCTATGGGCGCCGCCCGATTCGTGAGCAAGCGTTTCTCGAAAAACAGGTGATTTCTTCGGCGCCGAACTGCGCGAGCGAGTTTTTCAACAGAATGGGCTGGAAGCGGACCTTCGGCGTTGGTCGTTGAATCACGCAGGCGCTTCCTTGATGAAATCGATAAATGCGTTGAGTGGCGCCGGTACCAAACGCCGGCCTGAGTAGTACAGGAACGGCCCCGTAAAACGCTGCCACCATTTTTCCAAAATGGGTTCGAGCGAACCGTCGACGAAGTGCGGGCGCAACCATTCTTCGAACAAGTGGATCACGCCAACGCCGGCGATCGCCGCGTCCACTTTGAGATCGATCCCACCGCCGATGCGCACGAGCAGCGGTCCGTCCGGATTGATCTTCAAGGTCTTTCCATTGCGTTCGAATTCCCACGCCGGAATGTTGCCGCTTTCGAATTGGCCGCGCAGGCAAGCGTGTCGCAGCAGTTCGCGCGGATGCTTCGGTCGGCCGCAGCGATCCAGGTACGACGGCGACGCCGCAGTCGCAATGCGTTGCACGCGTGGGCCGATGGGCACGGCGATCACGTCCTGCTCCAAACGCTCTTCGTAACGGATGCCGGCATCGCAGCCCGCGGCTAGCACATCCACGAAGCTTTCGTCTGTAACGACGTCGACCCGAATCTCGGGATATGCCGAGAGGAAACGCGGCAGGATGGCCGGCAGCACGAGCCGCGCTGCGCTCACGGGTACGTTCAGCCGCAATGTTCCAATAGGCCGCTCACGAAAGCGGTTGACCACGTCGATGGCCGCTTCAACCTCACTCAGCGCCGGTGTCAGTCGTTCGAGCAGGCGTTGTCCCGCCTCGGTAGGCACCACGCTGCGTGTGGTGCGATTGAGCAGCCTCACGCCGAGCCGCCCTTCCAATCGGCGCACTGCTTCGCTGAGTCCGGAAGCACTGCCGCCGATCGCGCGTGCGCCGTCGCGAAAGCCTTTCGCGCGGGCGACCGCCACGAACGCGTCCAAGTCAGCGAGGTCGACCTTCATTGTTCGCAATTTCGCACAGCCTGTGCATATTCTGCGTCCTTGTCGCACAACGCGGCAAGCTCTATTTTTGCCGCACCTCACTTGGAGAACGACGATGTCCAGCAGCAACGTGCCGCGCACATACGAACTCGGCGATCGCCGCGTCAATCGACTTGGCTACGGCGCCATGCAGCTTGCCGGGCCAGGCGTGTTCGGGCCGCCCAAAAACCGCGACGCCGCGTTGGCCGTACTACGCGACGCCGTCGAGCGCGGGGTCAACCACATTGATACCAGCGATTTCTACGGACCACACATCACGAATCAGCTGATCCGCGAAGCCTTGCACCCGTATGGCGACGACCTCGTGATCGTCACCAAGGTCGGCGCGCGCCGCGGGACGGACGGGTCATGGCTGCCGGCGATGTCGCGCCAGGAACTGACCGAAGCGGTGCACGACAACTTGCGCAATCTCGGCTTGGACCTCCTCGACGTCGTCAACCTGCGCATCATGTTCGACGCGCATCACCCGGCGGAAGGTTCGATCGAAGAGCCGCTCACGGCATTGGCCGAATTGCAGCGCCGTGGTCTGGTGCGTCACATCGGGCTGAGCAACGTTACGCCTGCGCAGGTCGCGCACGGCCGCCGTATCTGCTCCATCGTCTGCGTACAAAACCAGTACAACGTGGCGCACCGCGACGATGATGCACTGATCGACGCATTGGCGAATGACCACATCGCCTATGTGCCATTCTTCCCCCTCGGCGGATTCTCACCGTTGCAGTCGTCGGCTCTGAACGCGGTCGCCGCGAACCTCGGGGCGACGCCGATGCAGGTAGCGCTCGCCTGGTTGTTGCGGCGCTCGTCGAACATCCTCCTGATTCCCGGAACTTCCTCGGTGAAGCACCTGCACGAAAACCTGGCGGCCACGGATTTGGACTTGCACGACGAGTCCGTCGCGGCGCTTGACGTTATTGGCGTGCGGTAATTCGCAGTGGCCAGGATGGTGCATATTGGATCGGCAGCGGCTCTTCGAAGATGACGAATCGACGTTCTTTGCTTCGGCTTCCGACCATTGCGGGCCCGTTTCAGGGGACGCCTGGATGCGCGTTCTCATTCGCTCCCACGCGGATAACGACCTTGCCCACTGCGCGCCCTGTCTCCAGGTAGCGCATCCCTTCATTGAATTCCCGGAATGGAAAGATCCGATCCACGACTTGGCGGATGACTCCGGCTTCGATGAGCGATGTGATCTTCCCCAGTTGCTCGCCGTTGGCGCGCATGAAGAGAAACGAATAGCTGATGCCGCGTCGGTTGGCCTTCGTCCGGATGCCGAAGCTCAGCAGACGCATGACTTGCTGGAGAAACCAGTTCAACCCATTCTCTTTCGCGAACGCGACGTCTGGCGGCCCGGAGATGGAAATGAGTTTCCCGCCGGGCTTCAACACGTCGATGGACTGCTCGAGCGTGTCCTTGCCCAGGCTGTTCAGCACGACGTCGTAACCGCTCAGCACCCGCGCGAAGTTTTCTTTCTTGTAGTCGATGACGACATCCGCACCGAGACGCTTGACCAGCTCGACATTGGTCGTGCTGGTCGTCGTCGCCACTGTTGCGCCGAGATGCTTTGCCAATTGGATAGCGAACGCGCCGACGCCACCGGAACCGGCGTGAATCAAGACTTTTTGTCCCTGCTTCAACTCGGCACGCTCGATCAATACTTGCCACGCCGTCAGGGCCACGAGCGGAACGGATGCAGCCTCCTCCATGCTGAGGTTCCGGGGTTTCAACGCGACGTCGGCTTCGTCCATTGCGATGTATTCCGCAAATGTGCCGATCCGGTCTTTGCTTGGCCGTGCATAGACCTCGTCGCCGGGCTTGAATCTGCGCACCTTGGGCCCGACACGCACCACGACGCCGGCGACGTCGTTACCAAGAATCAACGGAAGACGATAGGGCAGGATGAGCTTGAACTCGCCATCCCGAATCTTAGCGTCCAGCGGGTTCAACGCTGCCGCGTGCACGGCGACCAGGACATCATGGTCGCGAACTGCGGGCTCGGGCATTTCGCCGAGGCGCAATGCACCACCCTTCTTGTATCGATCGACGATGAATGCCTTCACGACTGCGACTCTGCCGGGGAGTCGAGCCGCAGATCCTTTCGAAGGCCGGCATCAACCAGCTGGGCAGGCGCAAATCTGCGCAGCAATCGCAAACGGTTTGCGAGCCCGCCGGCGGCGTAACGGAGTTTGGGTTTGACATCCATGGCCGCTCGCAGCACCACCTCGGCAACGACGCTCGGTTCGTCGGCTGTTGCCATTACCTTGCTGAGCACCTTGTCCAGTAGCGCGCGCACTTCGCGATACTCATCAAGCTTGGAATCCGGGGCCATGAAATTCGCGTCGAACTGTGTCTTCGTATAGGCAGGCTCGATCACCGAAACGCGAATCCCTCGTGTGCGCAGTTCGTGATCGAGCGATTCCGAATAGCCTTCGACCGCATGCTTGGTTGCGGAATAGAGGGCTCCGTAAGGCATCGGAAGGAAACCAAGCACCGAGCCGATGTTGATGATGCGACCATTTCCCTGGCGACGCATGTGCGGGACGACGGCGCGTGTCATGCGGATCAATCCAAAGAAGTTAGTCTCAAAGATCGCCTTGGCTTGCTGGATCGAACTCTCTTCCGCTCCGCCGGGCGCAACGCCGAAGCCGGCGTTGTTCACTAGCAAGTCGATGTGGCCCTCAAGCCGAATGAGGTCCCTCACGGCGGCGTCGACCGACTCGTCGCTCGTCACATCCAGCGGCAGCATGGCGAAAGGTCGCTGCCCCGATCGGGCGCCTTGTCGGCTGGTGCCGTAGACCTTGTAGCCCGCCGCAGCGAGCCGCTGCGCAGTGGCTTCGCCGATGCCCGATGAAGCGCCGGTGACGAGCGCGATGGATCCTTTGATTTTCATGGGAGTACCTTCAGTGGATTGAGTGACGAGCACGAATTGGGAGAGCGACATTCGGAATGGTGAAGAGAATTTCATGTGCCAATATATGATGATCGTCATATTGGTGTCGAAAATAAATGGAGCGCGTTGCGCCTTGATCAGTTCTTGGTCGGATCGAGATGCTTGAGCGCAGCCTTGCAGAGCGCGCTGGAAAGTTTGGAGTCATCGACAGCTCGCGCCAGCACCAGAGTCCCGACCATCGTCGCGACCGTAACTAAGGCGCGCTCGTGTGCGCCGGGTTGCCCCCAATCGGGGGACTGCCGGGAAACCAAGTCGATCATCTCTTTGATGCGGCGTGTGGCCGCGCGCCTTACCTCGGGTGCCTGTCGCGGCATCTCTGAGCCAAGCGCCGCAGTCGCACAGCCAGTCTCAATCGATTCGACGTGCTCTTTCGAAAGGTAAGCCTTCATCATGGCCGGCAGCACTTGCGCGGGCGGCAGGCTGGCGGCGATGCGCTGCATCATCGCCACGCTTTCGCCGCCCGCGCGATCGGCAGCCTCCGCCAACATCGCCTCACGCGACGGGAAGTGGGCGTAGAAGCCGCCGTGGGTAAGCCCGGCATCCTTCATGATGTCAGCTACACCGGTGCCGCTGTAGCCGCTGCGCCGGATGGCGCGCGCCGCAGCGTCAACGATGCGTTCGTGTGTGGCTTCCTTGGATCGGGATCGGGTAGCTGCTCGTTTCATATGATGCGCATCATATATCGGCGCGCCGCACGATGCAAGCGGCTTCTTCCCTTCGTCTGCGGTTCCCATAGCTCACCTCCGTTCGCCGCGAATAAGGATCAAGCGGGCGAACTGGATCGTCGCGGCCAGGATACCGAGCACGATTGCTGCGAAGAAAGGCCAAAAAACCGGTCGCACGAACGCGTTGTATAGCTGCAGCAGACATACGATGACGCCGACTGACGACATCGAATAGAACGTCACCTTGCTGCCGGTAGTCGCCGCGAGTTCATCAGAATCGAACTTCCGGAACGTGTTCAAGTTCGCGGCGGAACTCGGAAGCAACACGACGGCAACGATCGCACTGCACGCTGACCAGACGGTCGCCGGTGCGAGATCTGCCGCCAGCAGAAGCAGCCCCACCAAGCAAAAAGCAAGCGAAACGGACGCCGCCGTCAACATCAGGCGCAGGCGAAAGCGGTCGACCGGCGCCCACTCGTGCACCGCACCACTGCCGAACACCACCACCACGCCGGCAAACCCCGCAAGCGTGACAGCAACCTGGGCCGCAGCACCGAGCATATCGGCAGGATCGGCCATAGAGATCCCCGTGTGGTGAGCCACATCAGATTACACGAACTTTGCTTGTGATCTGCAACTCGCATTGCCACGACTACGTGGCGACAAGCAGGGTTGCCGCAATGTTTTCGCGGCGCGCATATAACGGGAGTTCGACATGAAAGTCGGCGCCCGGAAATGTCAGGAGCTTCACAAACCGATAGGCGAAGCGATCGGTCTCGCCCTCGATCGAGGGATCGAACGCCTTGATCGCCAGCACGCAGTCCGCCGTACGGATCAGAGCGCACGTTCCATTCAAGTGGCCGATGTCGCATTCGACATCGGCCATCTTCTACGTGTTGCCCGAGCGAACTATTCAAATCCGTCGCGATAGACCGGATCCGTGTCGCCGTCGAACGTGAATGCGGCGTTGAACGTCGGCGGTGTGGCACCGCCGACAATATCCGTTCCCACGCGCAGCCAATCCGGGGCCAGACCCGCGTTGCGTATCCATGCCTGCAGGTCGCCAACGAACGGCGTGCCGGGTGCGACGATCGGCTTCGGCGCCGACAGCCAGTAGAAATCGCCGCCGCTGTGCAGGCTCACCTGCGGCACGAAGAAGTAATGGCCCGCGGGCAGCGCAAACGGCGGCGAGAAGGTCACGTCAAACGTCACTTCCTGGCCGCTGACCGGGCCTTCGCCATTGGTGTTCTGGCCAGGCACCGGATTGATTCCGTTGCGCACCGAGTTCGCGGCGTTGAACGCCGGATTCGCGATCGTCGCCGTGTAGCGGATACCGCTGCCCTCGCGCACATCGAACGCGTTGTCGGACGGCGAGTTGTTGCGCGTCGGCACATGGCCCGACTGCGGCGTGACGGAATCGAACGGAAACACGCGATAGATTTCCACATCCACTTTGTCGACATCGCTCAGCGGCGAAGCGGCCGGTATCAGGCCGGTGAACGTCGCGTGCGTGATCTGACTGCCGGTTGCAAGCAGGAAATCGTCGGCGGCTTCGTTCTCCACCTGCGTCGCCGTTTCCGGACGCGTGGCCATGGCCATCAGGCCATCCGGTGCGTTCGTTTCGAAATGCACGACACCATCGGTATCGCCATCGAGCGAGAATGCCGCATTGAATGTCGGTGGCGTCGCGCCGCCGACGATATCGGTTCCGACACGCAGCCAATCCGGCGCCAGCGACTGATTGCGAATCCATGCTTGCAGGTCGCCGGTGAACGGCGTGCCGGGCGCGACGATGGGTTTTGGCGCCGAGAGCCAATAGAAAACGCCGCTGCTCAGCTTCACCTGCGGCACGAAGAAGTAGTGTCCGGCGGGCAGCAGGATCGGCGCATCGAAACTCACGTCGATCAGCACTTCTTGTCCGTTGACGGCGCCTTCGCCTTGCGTCGTCTGATTCGGCTTCGGATGAATTCCGTTCAGCACCGAATTGTTGGCGGTGAAATTTCCATTGACGACGGCGACCGTGTAGTGCAGCCCGTTGTCGGAACTGTCGCGCTCGTCGAACGCGTTGTCGGATGGCGAGTTGTTGCGCGTCGGCACGTTGCCTGACGCCGGGTTGACCGAATCGAACGGGAACGTGCGATAGATCTCGACAACCACCTCTTCCACCGACGACGTCGGCGCATAACCGGGAATCAATCCCGTAAAGGTCGCATGACTGATGCGCGTGGTTGCGGCCAACACGAAATCATCGCCAGCTTCGTTCTCTGTCAAATCCACGAACGGTGGATGCGTGGCCATGGCCATGAGCCCATCGGGATCATTGGTCTGGAAATGCACGGGTGACGCTGTCGCCGTTGCGGCCAGCAACATGGATGCGGCGACGACCAGCTGTTTGGTTTTCATTGCGGGTATTGCTCCTGAAACGAACGGTTCGGATGCCCCTGCTTCGTCGCGCCGGAAAAAAGCCGGCCACAACGCGAGCGGAAGATTAGGCATCGCTGCCACGCGCCGGTACTGTCGCAGGGCGCCTCGTCGAGGTGTCGTTGTGCATGAGCGGATGCAGCCGGTCGACCAGCAACTTCGGCCGGCAAAATGAGACCCGCCACGCGGAACATCCGACTTTCGACGTGCCCGCACATGACCGAGGACTGACGGATGGGAGGGGATGTGTTCCGACCGGAGACAGTCCGTCTCGAGCGCAGACCCCGCGCAGTCAGCCAGCGTGCAAGCCGACCATCGGGCGCACTGCGAGCGTGTCGGGCGATAGGCGCCCAACACACGTCGGTCTCGACGAAAAAAGAACGCGACTATCGATCGTTCGATGACGTCAAGCTATCGCTTGCCGGCACGAAAATTCTTCATCAAAAAAAAGGGGCCGCTTGCGCGGCCCCTCGATAGTGCGAAACAGCCTTTGCAAACAGACTGTTTCGTTTCTCGCCAGTGCTATTGGATCGTGCCGGTCAACGTCACGCCCGAGTACGTCGAGAACGCTCGCACACCGACGTAATAGGTCCCCGCCGCCGGCGAGTTGAACGTGCATGTCTCATTGTCGCCGCTCAGGTACGGACGGCAGTCGTAGCTTGCCGTCGTCGGCGCCGAGCCGATGCGCACGTACAGGTCTGCATCGCCCGTGCTGCCGGTGATCGTGAATGTCACCTTGGTCTTGCCCGCGGGAACCGCCAGCGTGTAGATCGTGCCGAAGTTGCCCGTCGTCGCCGACAAACCCGTCACCGGCACGCCGCTGCTCAGCGCGGTGCCGCCGCCACCCGTACTGTACGTGCCTTTCAGCGTCACGCCCGAGTACGCGGCATACGCATTGACCATCACATAGTACGTGCCAGCCTGGATGTTCGAGATCGTGCAGGTTTCGCTGTTGCCCGACACATACGGACGGCAGTCGTAGCTTGTCAGCGTCGGCGCGGCACCGAACTTGACGTACATGTCCGCATCGCCTGTACCGCCCGACAGCGTGAACACGAGGCTCGTCGCGCCGGCCGGAACCACCATCGTCCAGTTCTGCTGATGGTTGACGGTGGCATCCGAAATCGCCACGCCGACGCCATTCGACAGTACGTTGCCGGAGTTCGACACCGTCACGGAAGACGTCTTGCTGCCAGTCGCGCCCAGGTTGTCGGTCACCGTCTCGGTCACGCTGTAGGTGCCGGCGGCAGCGTAGGTGTGGCTCGGACTCGTCGCGGTCGACGTGGCGCTGTCGCCGAAGTTCCAAGAGCGCGACGCGATCGTGCCGTCGCTGTCGGTGGAGCTGTCCGTGAAGCTCGCGGTCAAGCCGGAGGTTGTGAACGTGAAGTTGGCCGTCGGCGGATTGTTTACCGGTGCCGTCACCGTCACGGACTTGGTGACGCCGTTGGTTGCGCCACCATTGTCTGTTGCAGTCAGCGTTACGCTGTACGTGCCGGCCGCCGCATAGGTGTGGCTCGGATTCGTCGCCGTCGACGTGGCGCTGTCGCCGAAGTTCCAGGAGCGCGACGCCACCGTGCCGTCGCTATCAGTGGAGCCGTCGGTGAAATTCGCGATCAAGCCATTCGTCGTGAAGCTGAAGTTCGCAACGGGCGGCGTGTTGGCGACCGGTGTGCCGGTGAAATTCTTGCCAGTGACATTCGCGCCATTGACCGTCACGCTGCTGCTGGTCGGCGAAAACGTATAGCCGCTGAGCGTGGGCGTGAGCGTGTAGGTGCCGTTCGCCAGATTGCTCAGCGTGTAGGCGCCGCTCGCGTTCGTCGTGGTGCTGACGCTGCCGGTGCTGATGGTGACACCGGAGATGCCCGTGCCCGTGCCGGTGCTGACCGTACCGGACACCGACCACGTCGTCTGCGTCGTGCCGCAATCACTGAACTTGAAATCCGCAATGCGCGTGTTCCAACTGCTGGCGGGACGATACATGCCGACTGTCCAGAACGTGCAGTCATCCGAGGGATCGACCACGGTCGAATAGTAGTCGCCCCAGCGACCCGAGGTTTCCACCGCTGTGCCGGCGGCGATATCGGTCGCCGGCGTCGTCATTACACCGAGCGGATCGCCCGGCTTGCGGCCGGTATAGCGCAGCGTCGCGAATACGGTGGGCGAACTGGTCTTGGTGACGTTGTAACCCATGCCGATGTTGCCGTTCTTGTCGACGGCGAGCGAACCTTCCAGATGGTTCGTGCTGGTGTCGCCCGGACCGTACGTACCTTCCTGGTAGAGGCTCCATGCGGTGTATGTGCCGTCGACATTCTTGGTACGACGCAGTTCGAACCAGCGGATGCCGGCGTTGACCGTGCTGCCGCTGCGCGCGGAATTCATATTCGTGGCGAAGTCGCCGACGATCTGCTCATAGCTACCGAAGTTTCGGTAGTTCATCGTGTTGAAGATGACCTCGCGAATCGGATCGAGCTTGCTGCTGGAACCGGGCTGCGGCACGGTGTCGAACGTGGAGTAGTCCGTGAACCAGCTGTTGAATTCGCTGATCGCGATGTGCGGCAGCGTAGTGATCGCGCTGTTCGCAGGCGTCGTCCAGTCGAGCTTGAGCGAGTACATGTCGATGAAGTCGTGTGCGGGATCGGCGCTGGCGCCGTCGTGCGCTTCATCGTCGTGGTGACGCGCAAGGATCTGTTGTTCGCCCGCCGGCGGCGCGAAGCCGCTGCCGCCCATGAAGTTCGCCGGTGTCAGCGTCTGGAAGCCGTAGCCGCTCAGCGACGGCACGCTCGAGAAGCGCTGTTGCGCACGCGCCGTGCCGCCATTCAACATGTTCGCGCGGTCGAATGCGTAGAACGTGACCGTGCTGCCGCCTTCATTGTCCGTGCAGACGTATGCGTTGTTCCACACGCCGCAATGCGGGTAGTCGTTCTGGCTCGGCGTCGAGAAACCGTAGAACCACCAGCCGCCGGAGACCGGATTCTCAGTTTTGGAAATGTATACGCAATTCTTCGGCGCCGATGAAGTTCCGCCCATCTCGAGCAGGAACCAGCGGTTTGCCATGCGATCGAACAGCACGATCGGATCGCTGACCGAAGTGCGGCAGCCGTCACCGGCTGGCGCGAGCGAGCTGAACGTGGTGGGCCCCGCGAGCTTGGTGCCGGTCTTGTCGTACACCGTGAACGTAGTGCCGCTGCTGCTGTTGACGCCGTAGACGACGTAGTTCGGGCTCACGTCGATGACGGGGTCGCCCGGAGAGACGCCGGTGCCGCCGTTGTTGATGCTTACATGCGCGCGCGGCAGGCGGCCCGTGAATGGTGGCTGCGATTCGTCCCACAGCTGCTGCAATTCCGGCAGGCGATCCGGCACGGTCTGCAGCGACGCTGGCGCCGCGGGATTCGGATGATTGAGCGGAAAGAACTGACGCTTGTGGGCTTCCTGTATCGGCATGCCCGGCTGCCACTCCGGCGCCACAGGCAGGTTGCGCAAATCGATGTCGACTCCGATCGCGGTGACCGGCTCGCCGACTTGCACGCCGGCGGCGTGCGTCAAGCCTGCAAACAGCAACGATAGAAGTGCCGCACTGATAGTGCTTGTTATGCTTCTCATCGAGTGACCTCCCTAGTAAGAGTTTGAAATCGCGTTTGGTCTTGTTGTCGACACGTCGATCCAGCAACCTCAATCCGCGTCGTTGTCTTCGTGCTCCTCATCCGCAGCCTTGCCGTCCAACGACGTAAACTCCGCCCGACGCAGCAGGCGGATTTCCCCGCGTCGGCTGTCTACATTTATGCGCGCTGTTGCTTCGCCGATGACGCCGCGCGCGCGCTTGTTCGGTTCCTGCCCCTGCTGCGGCGTAACTTGCAGCGAATACTCCGTGGCAAACACCCCGGAAGTCGCGAGCTCGAGTTCGGCGTCGAGTTTGTCGCTGACGCCCAGCACGATGTTGCCGGTCGTGGTCGTGAGCCGTTGCTGCGACTTCGGCGGCGCGGCGTTCAGTGAAGCCTCGATCGATCCCGAGCCAGTCTGCGCCTGCACGCGACCCTGTGTGCCGCGGACGGCGATGTCGCCCGCAGTGCTGCGCAGATCGACATCGCCGCGAATGCCGTGGCTCTCGATCAGTCCATGTTCGGTGTGAACAGCAACGGCGTGTCCGAGCGGGACGAACACCACGAGGTCGACACGTTGGCCGCTCGCCAGAATCGCGCCCTCCGGAATGCGCGGCGCGACAAGATACCGTCCGCTGTCCGCAACCGGCTGCAGCGCTATCGCGGGCGCACCGGCCGGCGTCTGCACGACTGCATCGACCTCGATCGTTTGCGCGAATCCGCCGAAGCGCAGACGCACGTCGCCATACGGATTGTCGACGGCGACGGCCTGGCCTTCGACGAGCGTCGCCGTGAATTCTTTTCGATCCGGTTGCGGGATGGCTGCCGCCGGCCCTCGAGGCTCGGCGCGCGCAGAATGGTCGGCCGACGTGGGCGCAGGTTTGCTCCCATCGGCGCGAACAAGTACACACCCTCCCAGTGCGGCGAGCGCCGCACCGAGCATCAATGTCCTCATCCTGTTCCCCAGGCTAGAAGACTGCTGGTTGAATGCTCCGCGGATCTTGAAGACATCCCCGAAGGCGGAGCGAAAGTCAGTCGCAAGACTGAAACGCGAGCGGACCCTAGCAGGGAGTTGAACTGAACGTCAATCGATTCGTGCTGCTAAATCATTGATTTTGCTGTTGTGCAGCAGAGTTGTGCGGACATCTGTCTGCGCCATGTGTACGTACCCCAGCATCCCGCTTGCCAGTGGAATACTCGCGTTGCCTGCAGAACTCGTGCTGCAGAGCTTTCGAAAAGACGCTCTGACTTCTAGTCGATCCATCGCACGCATCGCTCGAACCGGCGCGCCGCAAATCGCGCCGAGTCGTTCGCGCAAGTAACATCTCACCGCAGACCAACATAGAGACAAGCGATCGATGAAACACATTGGCGTTATTGCGCTGCTATGCGTTGCGAGCTTCGCCCATGCGGATACCGCCAGCGACAACGCGGCAGCCGAGAAAGCAATTCGCAGCGCACTGGCGCGCTGGACCGAAGCGGCGAATCGCGGCAACTACAAGGCGGCACTCGAAGTATGGGCGCCGGACTTGATCGGCTGGGCGCCGCAAGGTCCGGACGACACGTACGCTCGCGAAGCGCAGTCTGCGTCGTTGCCAGTGAAACCGCCGCAGACAAGCTATGCGCTGACGATCAACGAGGTGATCGTCGATGGTTCGCTCGCGGTCGTGCGCGACACCTGGACGCAAACGACGAAGCAGGCAGCGGCTGCCGACAAGATCGAGACGTTCCGCAGTTTCGAGGTGTGGCGGCGTCAACCCGATGCGTCGTGGAAGATCAGCCGTTGGATCGATGGGCCGCTGCAGCCCGCGTCCGCCGCACGCTAGCAAACAGGCAAGCACCGCGACCCGTCAGCCATCGCCTCAATCCCCGTATACAAACACGAGATCCACCTCGCGCTCGAATACTTTGTCGAACCCCTCATGCGGCAATGGTGAAGCCATCTGCACGGCGCGTACGAGGGATTTGCGCGTCGCTGCGTCGGCGTTGCAGGGCTCGCCGATCTTGCTGGAGACGACCGCACCGTCGATCTTCTGCGTGACGTGCACCGTGCAACGCAGGCCGGTCTTCGTGTTCGGACGCAACCAATTCATCTGCACGGCTTCCTGCAATCTGGCGACGTACTTGCGGCGCAGTTCATCGGTGCTAAGCGGTTGCGTACGGAAGATCAGCAGGTTTGGAATGCGTTGCGGATTCGCGCAGGGTTCGATCGGGCGGTTGCGCGGTGGCGTGCAGGTGGCGAGGTCGCCGAGCGTCGCTTGCGTACGTTCGGCAAAACGCGCGGCGCTTTCTCCGCTGGCAGGCTGCGCGCCGGCGAATACGCCGCGCGCTTCGATCTTGCGCAAAGGTTGGACCGGCTTCGACAGCGCGAAAAGCAGTGGTCTGAGCAAACCTCTCCGCGACGACGTGCCGAAAGTGTACTCTGCCCGATGCTCCGTTTCTTCCGCCCGATGTGCTTATCTGCCACGCCGCACAGGTCACGGCGACTGCGTAAGGCGCGCGGATGGCGCGCATGAATCTCGGCGTGTTGCGCTCGGGATCTGGCTCATTTTGTGCAGCTGCGCTCCCATCAAACGTCTTCTGGTAGTCTGCCGCGTGGACGAATTGATCCGCGCGGCAGCTGGGGAGAATCCATGTCAGCAGCGACCAAGAACGTGCAGCTCGAATTGGCCGACGGAACCGTCTGCTCGGTTCTGTTCACCGCAGGTCAAGGCGTTTCCGTCTCAAAGGATGGACAGGACTGCGGCAGTATTTCCGACGCGGAACTGAGCGAGTTCGCCGCGAGACGAAATGGCGCGATGGAACTCGCTGCGCAGATCGAGGGGATGCTGGGGCAGCAAGCGCTGACTGGCAGTTCACAAGATGCGCTGATGGATTCGGCGTATCGGTGGTTTGAGCAGTATTTCTAACACCGAACAGCGTCGGCGTATCCTTTTCCACGAAACGCCCTGATTTCGCGATTCGGGCAGCTACCTCTGGCTTCAGACCCGAGCCGCAACGTCGTCTTTCCACGTGTCGTCGTTGAACTGAAGATCAATCCAATTCGCGACTTGGCCTTCAACCTGCAACCCGCCACAGAAAAGGTCTCCACACAAACGCATACGCCGCGTACGCTCCAAACCCTGTCATGACAGTCATCAACAGCACAACCGCCGCCATGCCGAACCGCCCACGCGTCCCTGCCCTTTCCCTGCAATACAGATAAAGCTCCAGCACGGCGAGCGGCACCAGGTAACAGCCGAACGCCCATGACAGATCGAACCAGCCGTCGAAATGTTCGGTCATGCCGAGCGGCGCATTGTTGGCGACGGCCCAGCCGAACATGCCGATGCGTTGGAACCAGACGCCGTTCGCCACGATGAAGGTGCGCAATGCCCAGCGGCGATGTCGGGGAATCTCGCGCGCCAATGCCCAGCGCCATGCCTGCAGTGCGAAAACAATGATCAACGCGGCATCGAGGCTGGTGGCGATACCGGCCGTGAGATTCTGTCGGCTGCCACGCGCCCAGATCATGTACAGCCCGCTCAGCGCGGCAGCAATCGCCGTCACCAGAAACAGACGTCCATTCCAGCGGTGGAGGAGAACGAAGCGCGAGCGCAACCACGGGATCAATTGCAGTGCGCCGCCGAACGTGACCACTGCCGCCAGCAAGACGTGGGCGGCGAATGCCAGGTTGCCGGCGGTATCCCCGGCGACATAGCCCTTCAACAGGAAGGTGTTGCGGCTCCAGGCGGCGAAGTCGCCGCGCAGCGTGGCGGCGTCGTAGAACGCGGCGACGTAGTACAGGAACGCCCACTGGCCGATCACGGCGGTGACGAACCAGAAGCGAACGGCGTACGCCAATGCGGTGTGCGCGGCAGTAGCGTGCCCGACGGCGCTGCTGCCACTGAGTTCGAGAGCGGATACGGCGGCCATGGTTCCGTCACCCACGCATCTGGCAAAACGCGGCATTGTCGAAACGATCACGCCGAACACGGAAGCGTCGGTCGACACGCGCTCGCGATTCCCCGTCGCTGACGCGTTGATCACGGATCGACGAGCCAAGCAGTTCATTCCAGCAGACGGCCAAATGGTTCATGCACGTTTCGAATCGCCGCGACTTGAACCTTTCACCATCGATCTGGAATGTACCGGCTGCGCACAACCTTCGTCGACGTCCTTCGTCCGCGTTCGTACCACACCTGACCATGAGGCGTATTGATATGCGATTGCTTTTTCCAAAGCTCGGCTTGATGTTGCTGATGGCCCCACTGTTCGGTCCTGGCGCCAGTGTCAGTGCGAAAACCGTCGATGTATCCCTCGGCGGCACGATGACGACAGGAGGCAACGGCTATTACGGTGGCGGCACGACGACGCCGATCCTGACATTCTCGCCCGCGCAAATCACCATCAACGTCGGCGACACGGTGAGGTTCACCAGCGCGGGCGGCGCAGCGCACAACGTGCATGCCGACGACAACTCCTTCCGCTGCGCCAAAGGATGCGACGGCGACGGGCAGGGAGGAAACGGGGCGCCATCGTCGGCGTTGTGGAGCTCGTCGGTGACGTTCACCAAGGCCGGTGTCGTCAACTACCACTGCGATCAGCACCAGAGCATGGGCATGGTCGGCAGCATCGTGGTGAATGCGGTTACCGCGCCGTCGATCGCGCTGGGCAACTACGTCAGTGGCAACTGGTTCAACGCCGACCAAGGCGGCAGCGGCTTCCAGCTCGAGGCGACCAACGCGCACGACCAGGCAACAGGCCTGCCCATCATGCTGGCAATCTGGTTCGTCTACGCGCCGGACGGCAACGGACAGAATTGGATCTATGCGCAGGGCACCTATGATCCGTCGAAGAGCAGCGTCACCCTGCCGGCAATCCTCACCACGGGCACGAAGTTCCCACCGAACTATGTCGCCGGCAACGTCACCGCTTCGTCGTGGGGCACGCTGACGCTCAGCTTCGCCGATTGCAACCACGGCACGGCAAGTTGGAATTCCACGATGAGCGGCTACGGTCAAGGCAGCGTGCAGATCACGCGGCTGACGCAGGTCGACGGCACGACTTGTCCGCAGTAGCGACGCGGTTGTCCCAAAAGCATAGGTGCGCATTCGCAACAGCCGACGCGTCAGGCGTCGGCTTGACGGAGCACAGCGCGGTGCGAAATGCGCTGGTCGACTCAACGTGGTTGCGACTGCTCAATCGGCAAGTCTGTCGAAGGCACATGCGCCACTTTTTTGGAGCACGGGCATGAATCGAAGCGACATGGATTCAAACTTCTTGCAGGCACCGAGCGTGTTCCGTCCGCACACAATTGCCGCGTCGCTTGCGCTGCTGGCGCTATCGGCTTCCCTGCCGGCCGCGGCGAACACATTCACGATCACGCCGATGAGCACATCGGCGTGGAGAATCAGCATCGACGGCGCAACGGCGACCGCGAATCCCACGTTGACCTTGCTCACCGGACAAACGTATACGTTCGACGTGACGGCGAGCAGCTTCCACCCGTTCTGGATCAAGACGCTGCGCGGCACGGGCGACGGCAACGGCTACATGGGTTCCGGACTTTCGGACAATGGCGTGACCAGTTCGACGATACTCACCTTCGAGGTTCCCGCCGACGCTCCAGCGACACTCTTCTACAACTGCGCCAACCATTCGGGAATGACCGGAACCATCAGCATCATCGCGGATCTCGTCTTCAGGGAAGGGTTCGAGTGAAAATCCCTGGCGGGAAGAAACATTCGAAGATGTCGTCATCCCCGCGAAAGCGGGGATCCATCCTGATGTTTGCCCTAAGAACACGATGGATTCCCGCTTTCGCGGGAATGACGGCGCCATGCTCACCAATGCAGGGCCTCCCGAAGGCGAATGCCTCAAAGCGCGTGCGTCAGGCTGACGATCCAGCGCTGACGATCATGTCCGGAAACGGGTTCGAGATAGCCGATGCGATTGGTCCGCACCCAGTCGAGTTGCAGTTGGCCGAATCCGAACTGGGCGCTGACACCGAACCGCACGTCGAACGTGGTGGCAGACCCGTAGTGCACGGCAGTCCGGCTATGTTGCGCACCGACATGTCCCAGCAGGCGCAAGCGTTCGCCGAGCGGGCGCGCGAGGTTGAATTCCAGGTATTCCGAGCGGGCATGCTGGCCGTAGTATTCCGGCGACACGTACAGGCGCGTGCTCCACGTATCGGCTGCCAGCCCGGCGAATACTTCCGAATAGTTGTAAATCGAGGCGTTCGGAAAAAACGTCGCGGTCGCGCCTACCTCCCAACTCAACCCAGACGACAATCGCTGCGCGTAACCGGCATCGGTCACCAGTTGCGGACTGGTGCGATGATCGCTGCGGAATCTCGCTTCGGATGCCAGGGCGCCCGCGAACCAACCGTCCGGATGATCGAACGCCGCGGCGAGCGCCACCACGGCGGTATGGTTGCTGAGTGAGTTGCCGCGGAAATCGTTGTCGGACGCGACGCTGACGTCGACAGCAACTTGAGCGGACGCGCTGCCCGCCGTGAATAGCCCGACCAACGACGCCGCACGGCGCGCGCAGCGCCTCATCTTCACCACGTCGCACGCATCGCCAAGTCATTCGCCGTCGGACACTGCAACGACGCGTTCGCATGCCGCAGCGTTCGGCATGCGTCGATCGTGCCGGCCAACCGGCGATCGCCCGCGGCGGGAAACACCGACCACGAGCGCTCGTCGCGCATCGTCGCCGACGGCGACAGTTGCTTTACCAACGCCACCAGCCCGGCGACATGCGCCGCCGCGAACGACGGACCGGAGACGAAATCCCAACGTGCTCCGGGCAGCGTCGTGGGAATGTCGCGGCCCGGCGCCATCAACACCGGCCAGCGTGGCAGCGAGGGCATCGGCGTGTTCGCCGTCGGAGCCGGACTCGCCGACACCGCGAGCACCCCCGGATGCGACGCCGGAAAACCGCCACCGGCAATGTGCGGGTCGGCCGCCGTGACCACCGTGGCGCCGCGCGCCAATGCCACGTCGAGCAATCTGCCGAGCAGCTTGTCCTGCGGCCCCGACAGGCTGAGATTGATGACCCGCGCGCCGTCATCGATCGCGAACTGCAGGGCTTTCGCCAACGTGAAGCTGTTGCACAGCGTCTGTTCGGCGGACGCTTCCCAGCACGCGCGCAACGCGAGCAGCGTGGCTTCGGGCGCGATGCCGGCGATACCCACGCCGTTGTCGGCGCGCGCGCCGATGATGCCGGCCACTTCCGTGCCATGCGCTTCGATCGCGTCGGCGTGCGCATCGACGAAGTTGCGACGCACGTCGACGCGGCCGGCGAGATCCGGCTGCGCGCTGTCGACGCCGCTGTCGACGATGGCAATGCGGACCCCGCGCCCGGTACTTACCGAATGCAATTCGTCGACACGCCACAGCGCGGCGCTGGGCTGCACGGGATAAAGCGGATCGTTGCTGGCGAGCGTCTGGAATGCGTTCAGCGCTTGCACCCATTCGGCGCGCGGATCCGCGGAGACGCGCGTGACGATCTCGGCAACCTCGCCGCCGGTCGCGGATTCCATCACGTAGCAATCGACGCCGAGCGCGGGCATCGGCCAGTCGCTCAGCAACGTCAGCCCATATTCGTGCGCGAGCTTCTCCGCACTGCGCCGGCGCGCCAGGCGGCCGGACTGATCGTCGTAGCCGCTGCCGTAACTGTTGCCGGGACGGTAGTGTGGCGGCGGCGCATGCAGCATGACCAGGATTTGGCGGGCGACCGGCAGCGCGTCGGCTGCACGGACGGTCGCACTGTGCATCACGGCGGCGCCGAGCAGCACGAACGCGAACAGCAAGCGGGCGCCTACACCATTCAATGAACCTCTCCCGTCGTCAAGGATTGGGCGAGTTGAACGGACCCTTCGGCGCGCAACACGTCGAGCGCGTGCTGCGCACCTTCCGGTGCCGCGGCGAGCACATAAGCATCCGTCAACGTGGGGCCGTCGACGATGCGCGTGCCGCTGCGCCGGAGGATAGCGCGAATCTCCGCCTCGGTTGCCTGCGGCGCGAAGACCACGACCAGCCGCGCCGTGGCTTGCGCAGCGGTGCCGGACTGTCCCAGCGCGTGGTAAGCCGGCGCGTCCTTGCGCGCCGACACGGCGACGGCGCCGAGCGCGACGATGACGACGAACTGCGCGGCCAGCGCCCATTGCGTCCATGGACGCCGCCAGAGCGTCTGCCATGCGCCGGAGCGCTGCGTCGGCGGCGCGGAATTCGCAATCCGCAGCCGCAGCGCAGCCAAGGCGCGATCGACATCGAAATCGGGAACGTGATCGTCGTGCGCGGCGCGCAACTGTTCCTGCCATTCGAGTTCGCGCTGACAGATCAGGCAGCCGCGCACGTGCGCCTCGACCATTGCGTGCTCGTCTTCGCCCAACGTGCCCATCACGAACCACGGCAGCAGTTCCTGCGCCATCTGATGAACGGAGGATCCGAAATTCGCGATGCGTGAGGTCATAGAACATCCTCGAGACGATCGGGCAGCAACGCTTTCAAGCGGCGGCGCGCATGGAACATCCGCGTTTTCACCGTGTCGATCGGACAGTCCATGATTTGCGCGATCTCTCGATATCCCACCCCCTGAAAGTAAGTGAGCTCGACGACCGCACGATGATCGACGGACAACGCGTTGACGGCCTCCGACAGGACCTTGCGCAGCTGCAGTTGCATCAGCTCCTCGCTGGGTCCAGCGGCGCCGTCGCCGGCCAGCTCCGGGTGGTTCTGGTGTGTCGGCTGATGCATATCTCTCAAAGCGCGCAGCCCCTTGCGATAGGCGATGGCGAAAATCCAGGTGGATACCTTGGCGCTGCGGTCGAACGTGTGCGCTTTTTGCGAAACCACCATCATCGTGTCGTTGAGAATTTCCTCCACCAGATCCGGCCGCCGCGTCATCTTCACGAGAAATCGCGCCAGGCGCGGAAAATACTCGCGGTACAGCAGTTCAAATGCCTGCCGGTCGCCGCGCGCGACGCGCAGAACCCACTCGACTTCGCGCGGATTCGCGGCGCCGCGCAACGTCGATGCGCTTTCTGAACCGGGAGACGCTACTCTCGCCATATTTTTCGCCAAGGCTTCGGTGTATTCCCGCTCGGCGCCAGTCCGTTCAAATGGTGCTGCCGCCGTCCCCAGAATCGACCGTGGGACGACCGGGAGCCTTACATGCCGGACTGTGCAAATAGGAATTTCCCGATCAGGATGGCAGCCATGCCCCGCCGATAGGCGCATCCGCGGTTCGGGCGGTGGCGGACGCTGCAGCGCGCTACCTGGCGTCTTGGTGCGCAGCGCTTCGATCGAGCTTCGCCTTGTATCCCCGCGCCTCGATCAACTCCACCGACGTCTCCAGCAGCGACTGCTCCAACACCGGCAGCGCCTGATCCAGCTTCGTCTTCGCTGCAGCGATATCGCCGCGCGCGAGCAGCGTTCCCGCCAGCCGCTCGCGAATCACCGCCAGATTCACCTCGTCCGCGTCGTTGAGCTGCACCTGCATCGCCTCGGCCGCTTCAAATTCACGCTGCGCGGTTTCGTGGTCGCCGCGCGCGTTGGCGATCATGCCGGTGATCGCGTGGGCCTGCGCGTGCAGTGAGTGCTGCGCAGGGATCAGCGGTTCGAACAGTTGCATCGCCTTGTGCAAGGTCTGTTCGGCAAGGTCGAAGTTGCCGGACGTGAATTCGATGCGTGCAAGCCGATACGTTTCCAGTGCGTAGCCGAAACTCTTTTCGCCGTCGCGCGCGGCCAAGTCTTTCAATGCGCGATTGACCATCTCGCGCGATTCGGCGAGCTTGCCGCGCAGCATCAGCGTGCGCGCGAGATTGCCGCGGAAGAAGTCGAGTTGCGGTTCGTCGGGCGTTTCGGCTTCGATCGCGGCGATGCCCTGGCGCATCAGCCTTTCGGCCCTGGCGTAGTCGCCGAAGTTTTCGTAGATGCTGCCCAGGTTGATGACGGAAAACGCCGTTGCCACTTTTTCGCCGGGGCGCAGCTTGCTGTCGATCGCGATCGCCTTCTCCAAGTGCGGCACGGCTTCGCGGTACTGGCCATGTGCGTTGAGCGCCACCGCCAGGTCGTTCTCGATACTGGACACCTTGGTGCTCTGTTCGCCAACCGACGCACGCGCGATCGGCAGCGCCTTTTCAAGCACGGCAACCGCGGCAGCGGCTTCGCCGTGCGCGACCTGGGCACGGGCCAGCGAAAGCCACGGTTCGATCCGCTCGGGCGATCCGGCAGGCAATTTCTCGAGTAGCGCCAGCGACTGCTGCGCGTGCGCGATGCCATCGGCGCTCTTGCCTTCGTTCAAGTCGACATCGGACAGGCCGCGCAGCGCGTTCGCCTGCTCGACCGGGTCGACATTCTTCAACTGGGCGAATTCGGCCATGGCGCGCTCGAAGTATTTGCGCGCGACGTCGTTTTCGCCGCGCCGCGCGGCGGCGCCGCCGAGATCGGACAGCGTCATGGCGATCTTGCTGCGATCCTCCGGCGCGTATTGCTCGCGCAACGCCAGCGCCTGCTCGTCCGCGCGACGCGCATCGTCGAAGCGGTCGGTGTTGTCGTATTCGGAGCCGAGCACGAGCAGGATGTCGGCGCGCAACAACGCGCGCTCGGGCGTGTCGCCGGTGGCGAGTGCCTGCGCTTTTTCAGCGCTCGCGATCGCGGCCTTGGGATCGCCGAGCGCCGCGTAGACTTCGGCGATCGTCAGCGCCACGCGCGCGGCGGAATCGGGTTCGTCCTTGAGTTGCGATGCGAGACTCTCGCTGCCCTTGTCGATCAGCTCGCGCGCGGTCAGCGCGTGGCCGAGCGTGTTGGCGGGTGCGGCGGCCTGGAACATCGAGACGAGGAAATCGCGCGAGCGCCGTGTGCTCTGCGCTTCGCGCTCGGCGTGCGCCTCGGCCAGCAGCGCGCGCTGACGCTCGGTGTTGAGGCGCCAGACGAAAGCGACGATCAACGCGCAAACGACCAAGACGACGATCGCAGCGAAGCGATGGCGCATGAGGAACTTGCGCGCGCGGTAAACAATGCTGTCAGGCGCCGCGGTCAGCGGTCGCGCGGCCAGATAGTTCTCCACGTCTTCGGCCAGCGCCTGCGCAGAGGCGTAGCGGCGCTCGGGTTCGTCGTGCAGCGCCTTGCCGACCAGCGTGTCGAGGTCGCCGCGCAACGTGCGCGCTTGTGCCGCATCGCGCGTGACGCTGCTGGGCGGCGGAATGTGCTCGCCGTCGCGTACCTCCGGCAACGAGCGGCCGGTGAGCAGCTCGTGCAGCACGCAGCCGAGTCCATAGATGTCGGTGGCCGTTGTCACCACGCGGCCGGCGACTTGTTCGGGCGCGGCATACGCCGGCGTGAACACGCGCGTGGCGGTGTCGTCGCGCGCCGTGGATTCGAGCAGCTTGCCGATGCCGAAGTCGAGCAGCACCGGCGTGCCGTCCTCGCGCACGAGGATGTTGGACGGCTTGATGTCGCGATGCACGATCAGGCGCTGGTGCGCGTGCTGCACGGCGCGGCACAGCTGCACGAACAGGCGCAAACGCACGGCGAGGTTTGCATGATGCGCGGCGCAGTACGCCGGCAGCGGTGTACCCTCGACGTACTCCATCGCCAGATACGGCACCTGATCGGCGGTCTCGCCGGCATCGACCAGGCGCGCGATGTTCGGATGATTCAATCCGGCCAGCAGCGAGCGTTCGCGCGCCAGCCGCTCGCGCGCCTGCGCGGTGGGGAAACCGCGGATCAGTTTCAGTGCGACCTTCTGGCGTGTGTCGCCGAGCATTCGCTCGGCCAGCAACACCGTGCCCATGCCGCCGACGCCGAGTTCGCTGAGCACGCGATACGGGCCGACCTGGTTGCGCGTCGACTCCGGCGCAGAGGCGGCGCGTTCGATCGCGCCGCGCAGCGTATCGTCGCCGCTGCGATGCCGTTCCAGCAGGCGCAGCACTTCGGCGCGCAGTTCTGCGTCGTCGGTATTGGCGTGCACGAAGGCGGCGCGCTCCGGCGCCGGCCGGTCGAGCGCGGCGTGGAAGAGGTTTTCGACCGCGGCGAAATAGGCCGCGTCGGAATCGCTGCTCTGACCGCTATTTGGCTTCGTCGGTGACATGGCGATGATGGCCGCGCGCGTGCCGTTGCGTAGTTCTGAGATGACGGCGCCAAAGGTAACCCCGAACGGCGCCGCAGGCTACCACGTGGAGGCAAAGCTCATGTCGGCTTCAGCGTCGCATTCGATTCGCAGGATCGTGACGGCAATCGCAATTTGCCTGGGTTCGTCGCACGCCTTCGCGCTCGCACCGGGACAGATCGGTTCGCTGCTGACGTTCCCGGTGAGCAACACGTCCGACAACGCATACGCCGCGGTGCTGGATCCGAACGGCACGCTGGTCATGGCCGGTTCGGCGCAGAGCGGCGGTCAGTCGGCGCTGGCGAGCATCGCGTCCGGCTCGGCCAACGGCAACTTTGGTGTCAATGGCATCGTCACCTACAACTTCAGCGCCACCCTGCCCGACTTCCTGCGCGCGATCGTGCGCATGGGTGACGGACGCTATGTGGCGTGCGGCGAGATGTTCAGCCCGTCCGGCACGGCGCGCGATTTCCTGACCGCACGCTTCAACGCCGACGGCACGCTCGACGGTTCGTTCAACTTCGTCGGCTATGCGGACACGCCGTTTCTTCAAACCGGCGTGGCCGGACAGTTGATCGACAGCTGCAACGCGGTGGCCGTGCAAAGCGATGGCAAGATCGTCGCCGCCGGATTCACGCAGCAATTCGGCCCGGAGCGCGTCGCACTCGTGCGCTACGCCACGGACGGTTCGCTCGATGCCACGTTCGGCATCGGCGGCAAGCTCGTGGTCGACGCGGCGATCGGTCCGACCAGCGATTCTGTTGCACAGGCGTTGTTGATCCAGTCGGATGGCAAGTTGCTGGTCGCGGGCTACGCGCAAGGCACGTCGAATACCGACTTCATGCTGCTGCGACTCAATGGCGATGGGACTGCCGACACGGCGTTCGGCAACAATGGCATCGTGCGCACGCCGGTCGGCACCGGCGCGGACTTCGCCTACGCGATGGTGCTGCAACCCGACGGCAAGATCGTGCTCGCCGGACAGGCGCAGTCGAGCGGCATCGACTTCGGTCTCGCGCGCTACAACACGAACGGCGCGCTCGATGCGACCTTCGGCAGCGGCGGCCTCGTCACGACGCCGATCGGTCCGGGAGAGGATGTCGCCTGGTCGCTCGCGTTGATGCCGTGGGGCCGCCTCGTCGCTGCCGGCTCGTCGCGCATCAGCACCAGCGCCGGTGGCACCGACATCGCCGCGGTCGCGTACAACGCCAATGGCAGCCTCGATCGTTATTTCGGCACCAATGGCAAGCTGATGGCGCAGGTCACCGCGCATCCGGACGAAGTCATCTATGGTCTGGCGACGGATGCGAGCGGCGCGCACCTATGGGCCGTCGGCGCCGGCGTGCCGTCGACGGACCGCGATTTCCTGGTGCTCGAACTCGGTGTGCCGGACACGATTTTCCGCAGCGGGTTCGAGGTGCCGGTGCCGTAACTCGCCCTCTGCGTCTTCATGCGCCACCCTCACCCGCGCTGCGCGCGACCTCTTCCGCCAGCGGGAGAGGCGAAAGAGGCCGCGATAACAGTGATACCCCTCTCCCGCTGGCGGGAGAGGGATTGGGTGAGGGTGGCGTTTCGGACTGCGATACGTCGGCACTCGCATCGCGCGAATCGCCGAATTCCGCAGATCAGTCGCTGCCGAACGCGCGAACCCAGTCGGCGGTTGCGAACAGCACTCCAAATGCAACCAGGTAGCATGCGGCAAACGCATGGCGGAATACGCGTCGCCGGCGCGGTTCGGAGACCAGCTGCGGAACCGCCAGCGCGTAGAAGGCTGCCAGGACCAGCAAGCGCGGCACCGCGATCAGCGGCGAGTTGGTGCTGTGCAGCCCCGCATGCAGGACCTGCACGGCGTAGCCGGACCAGAGCAGAAACGCGGCGTTGAGCGGCACATGTATTCGCAGGAGCGGGCCGTTCCGACACGCCTCGATGTATACAAGTGGACCCAACACCACGAGCGGCGCCAGCCACAGCACCGGCAGCACGACCATCGCGATGAGAAATCCCATATGGAACATGGCTGCGGTCGGTCATGAATTGGAGCAGCCGATTGACGCATGGCACACAGGCAAGATGGGCGGGGTTTCGCCGAAGTGCTCGCCGAAGCCGGTGAATTGCGCCGTTCGAGGCGGTTCGCGCACGACTCGCGCGTCCTTCGCGCAGTGCCATTTCATGCTCCACCGTGCAACATCCGCTAGACTCCGACGGCGACGGCGTCGCAAGTCGCCCGCGCTCGAGCGCCGATCGCGCATCGATTCACCACAAGGAGAGTCAGGTATGAAACGTATCGTTATTGGAATGTGCTTCGCCGTTGTTCTTGGTTCGTCCGCCCAGGCCGCGACGCTGTCCCTGCAGGACAAGCTCACCGCGTATCACGCCGCGACGCCGGCCGAACGCGCGGCCGTGATTCCGCTGGCGCTCGTCGCTGTTGCCGGCGAGATCGACAAGAAGGGCAAGTCCGACGCGGAGGTCGGCGCCGAGATCCTGCCGTGCATGGATTCGGTCGACGAGCAGGTTTCCGAAGCGGATCGCGCCACCCAACCGGTGCTCGACCTGGCCGCGGTGTGCCTCGCGCAGCTCGGTTACAAAAAAGGTTGAGTTGAACAAGGCGTGCGCCCGCGCGATGTCGCGGGCGCCACGTCGTGCTCGCAATCCAGCTCGCCCTTCGATCTTCGATCCGCTCATTCGCCCGATTCTTTCGCTTCGCTCGCTTGCGGGAGAGGGAGAAGGAGACGAGTGTCAGGCGCACTCGCCGATTTGCCCTCTTGAATTCGTCCGCGGCGATCTCATCTACGCAAATGCCGTACGCGAGTACCGCACCAACGTCATGGAATGTGTCAGGCAACGGATGGCGGCAGTGACGGAACCTCCCCTTCCCAGTCACCGCACGAAGGGCCGATAACAACAGGTCGGCCCTTCATTTTTTCTATCCCTCGGATCACCGCGTCTTGCAACGCGGGCACGCCATCGGTCGCCCTTGCAGGGCGCAGATGCATCAGACAAGAACTGGATTACACGGGCTCCTGCCGCGCGCCCCTCCGGGCGAGCTGGGAGCAACGACGAGCGCAAGGCGCACGGACTGCCGAGCGGCAGTGCGAAAAATCGCGCAGGGTCAAGATGACGACGCGACCCTGCGCGGCGTTGCTAACCAGCGCGCATCAAAGCGAATGCAGCTCGATCCACTCGCTCGCACTCGATGCCAGTGCGCGGCGGCTCTCCGCGGTCAACTGATGTGGCGAGAGAAATTCCGCGACACGGTCGGCAACGCTGTCGCCCGCTTCACCGGCGCGCGCGATGTCGTCGAGTTTCGCTTGTGACAATTCGCCGGCCCTGGCGCCCTGCTTGGTGACGAATACGCCGTTGCCCGCGAAGAAGAACGCGGTACCGACGGTGCCGTCCGTGAGCGCCAGTTGCACGTTATTGCTCACGCAGTTCATGCTGGTTTTCATGTGAAGCACTCCATTCCAAGTTGATTGCGCCTATGTCGAAAATCTCGCCGTGCTGGCGCATGGCACGGCGAAGCTTGTTGATCCCGGTGCACGACGCGGCGCGCGCAGCAACGCAGCGCACTCGCGGCAGTCGCGCGCGCATTCAGATGCCGTTGCCGGCTCGTCGACGTTGGGTTCGAGGTTTGCCCGGGACGCGCGCGCGTCGGGGCGAAGCGAAGGCGGAAAGAATCGGCTGCGCCGCATTGCCGTGGCCGAGGCCCACGGATGCAACGCGCGACAACAGCGAGCGAGATGCTGGCCGTATCATGGTGACGCGCTCCATTTTCCAAGCAACCTGCGCCTTTTCTTTTTCGTCACCGTGCCAGGCGCAAGGCACGGCGGCGTCTTGTCTGCGCAGCATGCGCCCAAACGGGCTCAGCCGGCAATGGCAAGGAATTGCCTAGACGACGGCCGGCACCAAAGCCCCCAAAGCCCCGCAAGCACGGTTCCCAAGTCTTCGCTAACTCGCTGATTTTGGTGAGCGCTACCGATCCGCGGGGCGCTTGCTCTTATTGGTGTTCGATAAATCACTTGCTGTTTTTCGATACTTTTGATATCGTTTATCAATATCGCACACCTGGAGTAGCCGACATGTCCCGCCCTTCGTCTTCCGCGTTGCCCATCGCCCACGCCGGCCTGCGCATCCTGATCGTGCTCAACTGGCTCTACGGCGCTTGCCTGCTGGCGATGCTGGTGGGGATGTTCGTCGCCGAACAATGGATGATGACTGCACTCGGCGTTGCGCACTCGTCGCAATCCGGTCCGCTGCTGATCGGCCTGCGCGCGATTGCGGCGCTCGGACTCGTCGCCGTTCCGCTGAATCTCGCGGTGCTCAGGCGCTTGCTCGCGATGGTAGAGACGGTTCGTTCCGGCGACCCGTTCGTCGCCGCAAACGCGGACCGGCTGCAGGCGATCGCCTGGTGTCTGCTCGGCCAGCAGGCGCTCAGTCTGGTGATCGGGTTCATCGCCAAAGCGGTTTCGACGCCCGAACATCCGCTGCACCTCGACGCCGGTTTCTCGCCGAGCGGCTGGTTGGCGGTGATCCTGACGTTCGTGCTCGCGCGCGTGTTCGTGGAAGGCGCGCGCATGCGCGCAGACCTCGAAGGGACGGTGTGACATGACCATCAGCGTGAAGCTCGACGAACTGCTGCACGAGCGGCGCATGACCCTGACCGAGCTGGCCGAGCGCATCGACATCACGCTCGCCAATCTTTCGATTCTCAAGACCGGCAAGGCGCGCGCGATCCGCTTCTCGACGCTCGAAGCAATCTGCAGCGCGCTCGCCTGCCAGCCCGGCGACATTCTGGAATTCGTCGCCGACGCCACTTCCGACTCGTGACAAGACCTTCCTAGCCAACCAAGGACTCCAGCATGAACTCGATAACGTATGCCGCCGCGAACGAAACACGACAAGCGAACGTCGCCGAAGACGTTTCGCTCTTGCGCCTCTATGTCCTGCGCGCGATGTATCTGCTGCTCGTGGTTGGGCTCGGCGGGATGATCGTCCCCGACGTGATCAGCCATCCGCTGATCAGCCGCGGCGTCATCGCGAGTCTGCTCGGTGGCGTTTGGTTGCTGGCATTCATCGGCATCAAGTATCCGCTGCAGATGCTTCCGCTGCTCATGTTCGAGTTCGCGTGGAAGACGATCTGGATGCTCGCCTACGGCTTGCCGCAATGGTCCGCCGGCGAATTGCCACCGACCTTTGCCGAAGATTTCTTCGCCATCGGACTCGGCGTCGTCATCATGCCGATCGTGATCCCGTGGGGATACGTGTTCCGCCACTACGTGAAGCGGCCGGGCGCGCGCTGGCGCTGAGCGCAGACGCCAGCGCCGAGAGAACCGACATGACTTCCAGCGCTGCGGCCGCGCCACCGGAACTGCAGGAAACCAGCGGGTGCGCAATCCCGCGCTGGCGCCTGCACGTGCTGCGGGCTGTGGCGGTGTTCTTTGCGGTCAGCGGCTGCCTGAGCTATCCGCAGATGCTGTTCAACGCCAGCGCGAACGACCGCGGAATGATCAAGGCGTTCCTGACCGGTCTTTGGTTGATGTCGTTCCTGGCGATACGTTATCCGCGCAAGATGCTGCCGATTTTCCTGTTCGAGTTCGCGTGGAAGGCGGTGTGGCTGCTCGTGTTCGGATTGCCGCAATGGATCAGCGGCGACGGTTCGCCGCGCTTGAATCAGGACCTGCTGGAGATCGGACTGACGCCGATCCTGTTGGCGCTGGTGATTCCGTGGGGATACGTCTGGAGCAGCTACTTCAAGCGTCCAGCGGAGCCTTGGCGCTGACCGTCCACCCTGTCCGCTTCGATCAGGGCCAGCACCATCGAACATCCCTGTGCATGCGAGTATGCTCGACGCAGCCGGCGCAACAACGCGGTGTCGATTTCGCAAACGCGCCAGGCACGGTTCAATCCGGGGGACACGCATGAAACGTCTGATCGCCACGATCCTGCTCTGGGCGTTCTCCGCAGTCGCCGCGCATGCGGCAACCGATGCGACGAAGCCAAAGGTCCGCGCCATCACCGCGTTCGTGCGCCTGGATCAATCGAGCTACGAAAAGCAGATCGATGAAGCGTTGCGGGTTCTCAATGCCGCCAAGGCGGACTTCGACAAGCGCGGCTACGAAACGCAGACGTTGCGCATCGTGACGCAACCGTTCGCCGAGTTGGTCAAGGGCCTGTCCGACGACGAAGCGCTGGCGTTCCTGCGCGCGCTCGATGCGCTGTCGCAAAAGGACGGCTTCATGCCAAATGTCGGTCCGGCCATGCTGCACGACGGTGACGATCCCGCCGCGATGCATTTGTTGGCGCGGGCGCTGGCAACGCTGCCGCATCTGAATGCGAGTGCGATCATCGCCGACGACGACGGTATCCACTGGAAGGCGATCGGCGAATCCGCACGGCTCGTGCGCTACCTCACGGACCACACGCCGCACAGCCAAGGCAACTTTCAGTTCTCGGCGACCGCGATGCTCAAGCCGCTCGGCCCGTTCTATCCCGGCGCGTATCACACGGGGGCGGGCAAGCAGTTCTCATTGGGATTCGAGGGCGCCAATGTCGTGCAAGACGTGTTCGGTGCGACGCACGGCGATTTCGACGCCTCCGTCAAGGAACTCACCCGCCGACTGACGCTGCATGCGCAAGCCGGCGAAGCGGTCGGCAACGCCGTCGCCGCATCCAGCGGATGGACGTTTGCGGGCGTCGACCCGACACCGGCACCGCTGGCCGATGCTTCGATCGGCGATGCGATCGAGCGCTATACCGGTGCGAAGTTCGGTGCCAACGGCACGATGACGGCGGCGCTCGCGATCACCACGGCGGTAAGAGCCGTCGCGGTGAAGCAGATCGGCTATTCCGGATTGATGCTGCCGGTAATGGAAGACAAACGACTCGCGCAACGTTGGGCCGAGAACACGTACGAGATCGATTCGCTGCTGGCGTATTCCGCAGTCTGCGGAACCGGTCTCGACACGGTGCCCTTGCCCGGCGATATCAGCGAGAAACGGCTGGCGCAGATCTACGGCGATGTCGCCGCACTCGCGTGGAAGTGGCACAAGCCGCTGTCCGCGCGTCTGCAGCCGGTGAAGGACAAGCATGCCGGCGACAAGACCGACTTCGACAGCCAGTATCTGTTCAATACGACGTTGCATCCCGGGCTGTGACGCTCGGCAAGGTCGGTCTTCGAACAGATCCGCTTCTGGGCTTTTCTCGTCGGCGCTATGATGACTTCGCGCGGAGCGTGCGGAGGCACCGATGTGGAAGCGAGTGGTCGGCTACGGCGCATTGTTGGCAGCGGGCACACTCGCACTGCAATGGCTCGACTACCAACGCCTGGCGCGGATGCATTCGGCCGACATCTATCTTTTCCTCGTCGCGGCCGCATTCCTTGTGCTCGGCATCGTACTGGGCGTGCGCGTGTTCGCGGCGCCTGCGCCGGCGGCCTTCGACGGTAATCCCAAGGCACAAGCGGCGCTGGGACTGAGCGAGCGTGAGCTCGAAGTGCTGCACGAACTGGCCGCCGGCCGCTCCAACAAGGAAATCGCGGCGCAACTGCACGTTTCGCCGAACACGGTCAAGACGCATGTGGCGCGATTGTTCGACAAGCTGGGCGCGAAACGACGCACCGAGGCGATCCGGCGCGCGCGCGAACTCGGTATCGTGCCCTGATGCGGCACATATTCGGGGTGAATGCGCCGCAATCACCCGTTCGGGCGATTGCCGTGCGCGGCGACATCGCGGTCAATGGCGCCTCCTCCACCACGTGAGACAACACCCATGTTGCGCACCATCCTGAAGTTCGGCGTGATTGCTGGCCTGGTCGTCGGCGGATTCGAGATTGCCACCTTCGTCGCGTTCGCCGGGCTGCCGCCGCTGAAGTACGGCATGCTGATCGGCTACACGACCATGCTGATTGCGCTGAGCGCCGTGTTCGTCGGGATCAAGCAGCACCGCGACATCGACCGCGGCGGCGTGATCGGCTTCTGGCCGGCGCTCGCGGTCGGGCTGGGCGTGAGCTTCGTCGCCGGGATCTTCTACGTGGTCGCGTGGGAGATCGTGCAGGCCATGACGCACATGGATTTCGCCAACGGCTACGCGCAGGCGATCATCGCGGGCGAGAAGGCGAAAGGTGCGAGCGCCGAGGCGCTGGCAAAGCTGAGCGCCGAGATGGAGACATTCAAGGTCCAGTATGCCAATCCGATGTTCCGCCTGCCGATGACGTTCGTGGAAATCTTCCCGGTCGGCGTGCTGGTGTCGCTGATCTCGGCGGGACTGTTGCGCAATAGCCGGTTCCTGCCGGCGCGGCGCAGTTGAGGAATGCCGCTGCCACGCTGGCTTGCGTCGTGTTGAGCGGGCCTCACGGCGTGGCCGGTATATATGAGAGCGTCGCGCTGAACGACAGCTGTGTGATGTCCGCCGCCGATGGATCCGTGCTTGGACTGGTGCGAATGCGTATGCCGATGCGATCGCCCGCGGCGACCGCCAACGGTGCGCCGAAGCTGACGTTGGTCGCGCTGCGGAACGTACCCGCCGTGATGATCGAATTCGGGAATCCGAACCGCACCGAACTCGTCAGCGGTGTCGTTGCGTAGCTTGCGGCGAGATGGTCCGTACCGTTGTTCGGACCCGACGGCGCGCGGATCACCGTGAAGTCGTATTGAAGTCCGAGCGTGTTTATCGAAACCACGGATGCCGCCAGCAGATCCGCGCTGATCTGCAAGTCTTGAATGGTTCCGGCGTGGGGAACCGGAAAAGAGAAACCCGCCGCTTCGGGCGGCATCGTCGATTCGCCTGATCCGTCGACGACTTCGACGGCGTGGTTGCCGAATCCCATCAGCACGGGCGCCGCAGAAACCACTGTTGCGCCGACGAGGATCGTGCCGGTCGAAAAGACGATCAGTTTGCTGCGCGCACTCGGCGGCACGTTCAGCGCGTATTGCGCGACGGGCACGGCGTTGATCGGTTGTCGTGCCGCCAGCGTCTGTTCATTTGCAACGCTGGTGCCGACCTTGATCTCGAGCCAATACTGCGTGCCGTTGAAGATCTGACCAAAATCGAGATCCGTGGTAAACAAGCCGGCATTGCCGACGAGGATGGCCTGGTTGATCGGCGTGCCGACGACGTTGCCGCCGCTCGATGCGTCGTACAGCGTGAACGTGAACTGGTAGGTCTGCCCGGTCGGCAGGACACCGCCAGCGTTGAGTTGACCTTGATACGTGAACGCCGTGGTCTGCGCGGCGGGCAGGACGACGGCATATACCATCGCAGCGCACGCGAGGAATGCGGCGACGAGTGCGCGAAACGTGCTGCGATTCATTCGATTCCCCCGGAAGTCGCCCAGTCGGACCAGCTTCGATCCAATGCTCGAGGCAACGCAACATCTCGTCAGCTCATCGGCACCGTAGTCCCACGGCGCACCTCAGTCAACACGAGATTGTTACGGCGCTCGATCAGCGATACGAGTTGACCGAGATGGAATTAGCATCTACGGTGGTCCAAAGCCGTTGCGGGCCTTGGGAATGCGCAATGAAGATCCTTCGAACGCCACTTCGCTCCCGCGCTTTTAGAACGCTGCTGAGCACGCTAGGGTCGGCGTGCATCGCCTTCCTGCCGTTGCATGCGAATGCCAGCCCGCCACCGACCTACAGCATTGATTTCCACACCATCAGCGCGGGTGGCAACTTGCTGCAAGGCAGTTGCTATCGTTTGTCCGGAACGGTCGGCCAGGTCGCGCCGGGATATTCGAGCGGCAGCATCTATGCGTTGATCGCCGGATATTGGCAGCCCGCGCCACCTGCCGCAGTGGACGAGCTTTTCTTCGACGGATTCGAGAGGTGCTGACCATGCTTGGCAAACCGATCCTGGGGATCATCGTCGCGCTGCTGTTGTCGATTGCCGGCATCGCGGCACACGCTACGGCACAGAGCACCGCGTTCACGTATCAAGGTCAGTTGAATGCCGGCGGCGTCATGCCCACCGGTACCTACCAGTTCACGTTCACGCTGTACGACGCCGCCAGCGGCGGCGCACAGGTCATTGGAACGGCGCCGATCCAGCGTTCGATCCAAGTGGTCAACGGCCTGTTTACAACCGACCTGGACTTCGGACAGGTTTTCAACGGCGCGCAATCCTGGCTGGAAATCAAAGTGGGCACCACGGTCCCCAACGAAGCGGCGCTGGCAGCCCGCCAGCCGATCAATGTCGTGCCGGTTGCGCTCTACGCGCTCAATTCGGCGCCGGGGGATTTCGCCGATTTCTTCGCGCTCATGCCCGGCGACAACGCCGCGACGGTCGCCCCGGGTACCGACGTGCAGTTCCCGCAGGACGGACCCTCATCGGCAAACGGCGCAATAGTCCGCGTCTCGTCCGGCCAATTTCAATTGAGCTCGATCGGCACGTATCAGGTCCTGTTTCAAGTCAGCGTGAGCGAAGCCGGCCAATTGGCGATCGATCTGGACGGAACCGATCTTGTTCAGACGGTCGTGGGTCGCGCAACCGGCACGAGTCAGATCGTCGGCATGTCGCTGATCCAGACAACGGTCGCGAATTCCGTGCTGAGTATTCGCAATCCCGCCGGCAATTCCACGGCACTGAGCATCACGCCGTTGGCGGGCGGCACGCATCCGGTATCGGCTCATCTCGTCATCACGCGACTGCAGTAAGGCGAACTGAGCGCGGCGCGCGCGGACGAACACGATGTTGACGATCAATCACGACCGCGCCTTCGCCGGCTCAGAGGCCGAACGCGTGCGCGGCTGCGCGATCCGCTCCGAGTCGATCAGCCAGCGGCCGCCGATGCGGCGCAGCCGTGCGAGCACGACGGCGTTATGCGTGTCGAGTGCCGCGCTGGCCCAGTCGCCGCGGATCGAACTCGACAACACCGATATCAGGCGGCCTTGGGCGGCGCACCACAGCGAAAACAATGCGTCGAACTCCGGCAAACGACGCATGTCCCGCAGCTGACGCGCGTAGTCGGGTGTCATCGCTTCGAGCACCGCTTCCAGATCGCGCGCGGCGATGGCATTGAAGTAGCCCTTGCAGCCCGCGGCCAAGTCGTGCGTTTCGTCCATCGCCGCGGGTAGATCAATTTCAGTTCCGATCATCTCGTGCTCCATCGCCTGTCGGCCCCCCGAGACGTTCCCGGCGCACGTTCACCCCGCGCGGCAATCCGGTTCCGATGCTCGACGCGGGCCGGCTGCGTTTCCCCTAGTTCGCCGGCACGATCCCTGATCGATCCTCGGGAGCCAGCTTGCGATTGAGACCTGCGTATTCGAGATCTGTGCGCGCGAGCGCTCCCCAGCTGCCCGGCTGGTTCCGCTAGAATGATCCGCGACGGAATGGCAACGACGGTTGGACTATCGGGGTGAATGAATTCACGCTTCGACGCAGGCAGCTGCTGCAGGCCGCGCTGGCGGCTGCGCTGCCGTTTGGCGCTTTCTCGTGCGCCAACTCAAAACGCGGACCGCTGCAGGTCGGCGGACTGCCCGTCACGTGCAACCTTACTCTGCCGGTCGCCTGCGTGGCGCGCGACGCGGCCAACAAGGCGGCCGGCACGCAGGCGCCGGGATTCCACTACGAGTACAGCAAGTTCAACGGCTGGCCGGAGATCAAGGAATCGCTGATGACCGGCCGCATCCAGGCTGCGTACATGCTCGCGCCGCTGGTGATGGATCTGGCCGACAAAAAGATTCCGGTGAAAATCGTCTCACTCGGCCATCGCTCCGGTGCGGTGATCATGGTGCGCAGCGAGTCGCCGTATCAGAACTTCAAGGAACTCGCCGGCAAGCGCATCGCGATTCCGAGCCGCTTCGCCGTGGACTTCCTGTTCCTGCGCAAGATGCTCACGCGCGAGAACATGACGCCCGCCGACGTGCAGATCATCGAGATGGCGCCGCCGGACATGCCCGCGGCGTTGTATGCGAATGCGGTGGATGCGTATTGCACCGGCGAGCCGTTCGGCGCCGCCGCGCAAAGCGCGGGCTACGCGCGACCGCTGCGCATGACGCGCGATGAATGGCGCAACTACATCTGCTGCGTGCTCACCGTGCGCGAGGAACTGATCGCCGAGAACCCCGCGCTGGTGCAGGACCTGGTCAATCACGTGCTCGGCGCCGGCGTGTGGCTCGATGCGCAGCAGGGCAACCGCGACAAGGCAGTCGCAATCGCCGCCGGCCGCGGTTTCTTCAATCAGGATCCGAAGATCCTCAAGTTCGTGATGGAGAACCCGACCGACCGCGTGACCTACGGCGACCTGCGCATGATCCGCGACGAGTTCGAGGATCTGATGCAGCTGTCGATCCAGGCGGGCACGATCAAGCATCCGATCGCGTACGAGACTTACGTCGACGAGCGGTTTGCGAAAGCCGCGCAGGCGGCGGAGATCACGCTGTGATGCCCTGCACTGTCCGCGTATCTCGTGGCATCGTGATGTTGGCGCTGTTTGCTTTCGTCGCGGGCGCAAACGCCGACGCATCGCCGGCATTGAAGGCCGGCACATTCGATCCGCCGCGCCAGGCGCCGGATTTCACGCTGCAGGGCTCGAACGGCGCGGAACTGAAACTGAGCGCCTATCGCGGCAAGGTCGTGCTGCTCGGGTTCGGCTTCACGTCCTGCACGGCCGTGTGTCCGATTACGCTCGGCACGCTCAAGCAAGTGAACAAGAAGCTCGGCGAACAGGCAAATCAGATGCAGGTGATCTACGTCACGGTGGATCCGGAACACGACGACGCGGCGCGCCTGAAAAACTATCTGTCCTCGTTCGATCCGGCCTTCATCGGCGGCACCGGGACCGACGCGCAACTGGCCGCGGTGCGCCGCGACTTCGGTATCGCCGCGGAGAAAGTCGCCGGGCCCGATGGCAGCTACACGCATTCGTCGTTCATCTACCTGATCGATCGCGCCGGCCGCTTGCGTGCACTGATGCCGTTCGGTCACGTCGCCGACGACTACGTGCACGACGTGCGCATCCTGCTGGACGCGTCATGAAGCCGGCGCGCGCGCTTGTGCTTGCGTTCGTCGCCGGTGTGCTCGGCGTCGCGTGGGCGGCGTTCGCACCGCTCAAATTTGATTCGCGCGAGGAAGTGTTCGAAATCCCCAAGGGCACCTGGGCGCGGCGCATGTCCGGCGACAAGGTCGAGATCCTGCCGTCGCAGATCCGCCTGACGCTCGGCGTGCATGACATACTGCTGCTGCGCAACCTCGACGACGTGCCGCAGGTGTTCGGTCCCACGGTGATGATGCCGGGACAGAGTTTCCGCCTGCCGTTCGAAGTCGCCTCGACCTATTCTTTCGCCTGCACGGCGCACTTGAGCGGCCAGATGACGATCGTCGTCTATCCGCAGCCGGTGTCGCCTTGGCAACGCCTGAGCTGGCGCACGATTGCCTTGTGGAATGCGGTTACATGATCGCGGCCAAGCGAGTGCTGCCATCGGTTGCCGTCATTGCCTCGATCATCGTCGTGTGGTGGGCGGTCGTCGCCGCGACCGGCAGCGTGGTGTTCCCGACGCCGTGGCAGGTCGTCACCGGCACGGTCGAGTTGATCCGCGACGGCACGCTGTTCGAGCACATCGGCGCGTCGCTGTTTCGCGTCGGCATGGGCTTTGGTCTGGCGGTGATCCTCGCCGTGCCGCTGGGCCTCTGGATGGGTTGGGTCAAGGGCGCGTTCGTCACGCTCAATCCCCTGTTCCAGATGCTGCGGCCGATCTCGCCGATCGCGTGGATCCCGATCGCGATCCTGTGGTTCGGCGTCGGCAACGTCTCGCCGATCTTCCTGATCTTCATCGCGTCCGTATTTCCGATGGTGGTGCAGACCACGGTCGGCGTGCACACGATCGAGAAGCGCTACTTGCGCGCGGCGGCGAACTTCGGCGTGTCGCGTGCAACGCTGTTCCGCCAGGTCGTGATTCCGGCGGTGCTGCCGCAGGTCATCGTCGGCATGCGCATCGGCCTGGGCGTGGCCTGGCTCGTGGTCGTCGCGGCGGAGATGATCGCGCTGCGCTCCGGTCTCGGCTACATGATCATCGACTCGCGCAACGCGGGCAACCGCTACGACCTGGTCATCGCCGGCATGATCATCATCGGACTCATCGGCCTGCTGCTGGATGGGTTGATGCGCCTGCTCGAGGGTTTGAAAGTGGTGCGGTGGCGCTATGCGCACTGAGAAACCGTCAACAAAGTTCACCCTTTGAACGCGCGAACAACCACCACAGACATGCCTTCCAAGATCAGCGTCGACAACGTCGGCAAGAGTTTCAGCACCGAGCAAGGCACGCTGCACGTGCTCGATCGCATCAGCCTCGAAGTGGGCGACGGCGAAATCGTCGCGATCGTCGGGCCGTCCGGCTGCGGCAAGTCGACTCTGATGAACATCATCGCCGGATTCGACCGGCCCGATCGCGGCGCGGTGCGCGTCGACGGCGTCGAACAGATCAGGCCGAGCTCGCGCGGCATCCTGATCTCGCAAGCCGGCTCGGTGTTCCCCTGGCTTACCGTGCAGCAAAATCTGATGTTCGGCTTGAACGGCCGCGCGCTCGAGGAAAAGAAGCAGCTCGCCGACCACTACGCGGAGATGGTCGGGCTGAAAGGTTTCGAGGCGCGTTATCCGCACGAGTTGTCCGGCGGCATGCTCAAGCGCGCGGAACTGGCACGTGCGCTGGTGGTGAAACCGGAAATACTGTACATGGACGAACCCTTCTCGGCGCTCGACGCGCTGCTGCACCTGCGCATGCGCAACGAGCTGCTGCGCATTCTGGAGCAGGAACGCCACACCGTGTTGCTGATCACGCACGATGTCGAGGAAGCCATCCACATCGCCAACCGCGTGATCGTGCTGTCCACGCGCCCGACCACGATCCAGGCGACGTTCGACGTGCCGTTCGCACATCCGCGCAAACTGTCCGGTGCACCGGTGCAGGAACTGCGCGCCGCGATCCTGCGCGAGCTCGGCGTCGACAGCTACTCCGCTTAGACAACCGCGCCCGATCCGACGGCGCTTGACATATTTCCATATTTCTGGAAATATCGAATCATGAAAACCGCCATCGCGCTCGACGCACTCGGTGCACTCAGCCACGAATCGCGGCTGCTCGCATTCCGGCAACTCGTGCAGGCCGGGCCAGCCGGTCTGTCCGTGGGCGAACTGCGCGAGCGCCTGCAGCTGCCGGCGGCCACGCTGAGCGCGCATCTCAACGTGCTGCGCGCGGCGGATCTGGTGCAGGACGAACGCGAAGGCCGCGTGATCCGCATCCGCGCCAACTACGGGCAGATGAATGGCCTGATCGCCTACCTGACCGAAAACTGTTGCGCGGGGGTGCCCTGCTCTCCGGCCACCGGCTGCCCACCCACGAAGAGAGGAAAGAAAAAATGAAGCGCTTCCATGTGCATCTGAACGTGACCGATCTGCCGGCCAGCATCCGCTTCTATTCGCAACTGTTCGCGAGTGAACCGAGCGTGCTCAAGCACGACTACGCCAAATGGATGCTCGAGGATCCGCGCATCAACTTCGCCATCTCCAGCACCGGCCGCGGCGCCGGCATCGATCATCTCGGAATCCAGGTCGAAAGCGAAACGGAACTGGCCGAACTCGGCCAACGCCTCGACGCCGCCGGCGGCGACATCATGCCGGAAGCGGCCGCGGTGTGCTGCTACGCCGAATCGGACAAGATCTGGACAGCCGATCCGCAAGGCACGCGCTGGGAAACGTTCCACACGTTCGGCGCTGCGACGTCCTATTACACGAAGGATGCCGCATGCTCCAGCGCGGGCAGCGCATGCGGCACCAGCGCGAAGTCGGCGCCGACGAAGCAACAAGCGGGAGGCTGTTGCGGGCCGGCCGCGTCTTCCTGCTGCTGAGATCGCACGCATGGTGCACATCCGCACGGCGCAACCGTCCGATCGCGGCGCGATCTGCGCACTGCTCGACGAAAGCGCGCTGCCGACCGGCGATCTCGATACGTCGCGCATCGAATGGCTCGTTGCCATGGATGACGACGCGCTCATCGGCACGATCGGTCTGGAAGTGTTCGAGCGCGTCGGGCTGCTGCGCTCGCTCGCGGTGAAACCTGCGTTGCGGCGCGCCGGCATCGCATCGGGACTCGTGCGTGAACTCGAAGACGATGCGCGCCGGCGCGGCATCGAGCAACTCGTGTTGCTGACGCAGACCGCCGAAGCGTTCTTCCAACGCCGCGGCTATGCGCGAATCGAACGTGGCGCAGCGCCCGCGGCGCTGCAGGACAGCGCCGAATTCCGCGCGCTGTGTCCGGCGTCGGCCACGTGCATGAGCAAGCCGCTGTCGCGAATCAAACGCGTATTGTTCGTGTGCGTGGAGAACTCCAACCGCAGCCAGATGGCCGAGGCATTTGCACGCATCCAGGGCGGCGCGTCGGTCGATGCCGCGAGCGCCGGTTCGCGGCCCTCGGGCACGATCAACCCGAAGGCAGTCCGCTTCATGGCCGAACTCGGCTACGACCTGACACGACACCGCTCGAAATCACTCGACGAAATCACCGGCGAATTCGACGCGGTGGTGACGATGGGCTGCGGCGACAGCTGTCCGTGGGTCGCGGCGAAACACCGCTGCGACTGGAACCTGCCCGATCCGAAACACATGGCCGACGACGACTACCGTGCGGTGCGCGACGACATCGGCGCACGCGTGCGCGAACTGCTGCGGCAGCTATGAACGACTGGCCACGCAAACTACTGGCGGAATTCCTGGGCACCGCATTGCTGCTCGCGACCGTGGTCGGCTCAGGTGTGATGGGCGTGGCGCTGTCGAAAGGCAACGACGGCATCGCACTGCTCGCGAACGCGGCAGCGACCGCCGGCATGCTGTTCGTGCTGATCGCGACCTTGGCGCCCATCTCCGGCGCGCACTTCAATCCCGCGGTCACGCTGGCGATGCGCTTGCGCGGCGAAATTTCCAATCGCTTGGCGCTGGCCTTCGTCGCGACGCAACTGGCCGCCGCTGTCGCCGGCGTACTGCTCGCACACGCCATGTTCGACCTGCCGTTGCTGCAAACCGGCGTGCATGCACGCGCCGGCGTGGCGCAATGGATCAGCGAGGGCGTCGCCACGTTCGGCCTGCTGCTGACGATCCTGCTCGGCGCGCGCTACAAGCCGGGCGCGATTGCCGCGCTGGTCGCGAGCTACATCTTCGCTGCCTACTGGTTTACCGCGAGCACGTCGTTCGCGAATCCCGCCGTGACCATGGCGCGTGCCTTGACCGAAACCTTCGCCGGCATCCGGCCGGTCGACGTGCTCGGCTTCGTCGCCGCGCAATTCGCCGGCATGGCGCTCGCGCTGCTGATTGGGCGCATGCTGGGTGCCGATACCGACGCGGAGCGCCCCACGTAGCAAAACGTTGCTCGTTCTCGCCCCTGCCGGAGCAGGTTGGGATGAGCACCGGCGAACCTTGCTGCGTCGCCTTGCCCAATTCTTCCACCATTCGCTACCCATGCCACTTGGCCTATCTCTTTGAGCCGCCTTCTCGCCTAGAATCGGCGCACCTTCCCACACGGAGTCGCACCGTCATGCGGATTCGTTCCAAGTCCCTACTGTGTCTGTGCATCGCAAGCATCACGGCGCCCGCCTTTGCCGCGCAACACGGCATCGATGCCGGCGACATGAATCGCAACGGCGCCGCTTGCAACGATTTCTTCGACTACGCCAACGGCGCGTGGCGCGCCGCGCACACGATTCCCGACTACATGGATCGTTGGAGCCGACGTTGGGAATCCGGCGAGATCAACAAGGAACACGTGCGCGACATCCTTGCCGAGGTGTCGAAGAAGAGCGATTGGCCAAAGGGCGGCGCCGAGCAATTATCCGGCGACTTCTATGCCGCGTGCATGGACGAAGCGCAGGTCAACGCGCTCGGCATCAAGCCGGTGCAGCCGTTGCTGGACGAGGTGCGCGCGATCAAGGCCAAGGCGGATGTGGAACGCACGATCGGACATCTGCACGACGTCGGCGTGGGCGTGCCGTTCGCGCTGTTCGCCGCGCAGGATCTGCACGATCCGACCCAGGTCATCGCGCACCTGACGGCGAGCGGCCTCGGCATGCCTGACCGCGACTATTATCTCAAGCCGGAAAAGCGCTTTGCCGAAGCGCGCGACAAATATCTCGTGCACGTGGCGAAGATGTTCGAGCTCGCCGGCGCGAAACCCGAAGCGGCGAAAGCGAATGCGGCGACCGTGTTTGCTTTTGAAAAGCGCCTGGCCGAGGCTTCGCTCGACAACGTCGCGCTGCGCGATCCGAAGCAGCAGGATCACAAGACCGTGTTCGCCGATCTGGACAAGCTCACGCCGAGCTTCGGCTGGGCCGCGTATTTCGACGCGGGCAAGATGCCGCACGCCGATCTCAATGTGACGCAGCCGAAGTTCCTGCAGCAGTTCGAGAAGGAATTGAAGACCACGCCGATCGCGCAGTGGCGCACCTACCTGGAATGGCAGGTGTTGAACGCGGCAGCCGACTCGCTGGCCAAACCGTTCGTCGAGGAGAACTTCGAGTTCAACGGCAAGTACCTCACCGGCGCGAAAGAAATGAAGCCGCGCTGGAAGCGCTGCGCCGAAGCGACCGACAGCCAGCTCGGCGAAGCGCTCGGGCAGAAATACGTGGAAAAGTATTTCCCGCCGGAAGCCAAGGCGCGCACGCGTGAGATGGTCAAGAACATCCTGCTCGCGATGGGCGACGTGATCCGCGGCCTGGATTGGATGAGCGACGAGACCAAGAAGAAGGCCCAGGAAAAACTCGCCTCGTTCAACGTCAAGGTCGGCTATCCGGACAAGTGGAAAGACTACGCCGGCGTCACGATCGCGCGCACGTCGTACTGGGACGACGTCGTGTCGGCGTCGCGCTGGAACGTCGAAGACGGCCGCAAGCAGGTCGGCAAGGCGGTGGACAAGTCGCGCTGGGGCATGACGCCGCCGACCTCCAACGCGTACTACAACCCGTTCCTCAACGAGATCGTGTTTCCGGCCGGCATCCTGCAGCCGCCCGCGTTCGACGTGAACGCGACCGATGCGGTGAACTACGGCGCGATCGGCGTCGTGATCGGACACGAGATCACGCATGGCTTCGACGACCAAGGTTCGCAGTTCGACGCGAAGGGCGCGCTCAGCAACTGGTGGACGCCGCAGGACAAGGAAAAATTCTCGGCGCGCGCGCAGTGCGTGGTGAATCAGTTCGAAGGCTATTTCATCGAACCGAATATCCATCACAACGGCAAGCTGGTACTCGGCGAATCGATCGCCGATCTGGGCGGTGCGAAGATCGCTTATCTTGCGTACGAGAAATCGCGCGAAGGCAAGGGCCCGGAACCGACCATCGACGGCTTCACGCCGGAGGAGCAGTTCTTCATCGCCTGGGGCCAGTGGCGCGGCGACGAGATCCGCCCGGAAACGCAACGCACGATGGTCCAGGGCGATCCGCATCCGATCGCGAAGTATCGTGTCAACGGGCCGCTGTCGAACCTGCCCGCATTCAAGCAGACGTTCCAGTGCAAGGCCGATGCGCCGATGGTGCGCGCGGACAAAGATCGCTGCGAAGTATGGTGAACGGACGTTGCGAGGCGTGCTGATCGGTTGCGCTGCCGATTGCGATGATCGCTTGCTGTGCGAAGCGCGCCGATCCGCCACACCTTAAGGAGCGACCGCAGTAGTACCCCTCTCCCGCTGACGGGAGAGGGATTGGGTGAGGGTGGCGCTTAAGAGTGCGCGCGGCGGCGCGCGATGCAGTTCAAGTCGAAGTGCGCGCTCGGATCGAGGCATCCGCATGCCTCGTCTTTGAACGGTTGGTGCAAAAGCCGTTCGCGTCGTGCGTAACGCGCGCGGCGAGCGGAGTCGAAGCATCGAACGACCCTTCGACTTCGCACCTTCCGCTACGCTCGGTGCGCAGGACTTTCAGCCTCAATTCAACGCCGTCGAACGCGCCGCATGCACCTGCTTCGAGCGCGCCGCACCATTTGCGCGCGCGGCATTCGTGCGCCGCGGTGCGCGCTTGCTCGGTGTGCGCTTGTTCTTGGTCAACAGGCGTTGTGCGCGCGCACGCTGCCAGGCACGGTAGGCCAGATAGCCGATGCTGCCCGCGAGCAGCGTCGCGGCGATCGGATGACGCGTGACGATGTTGCGCTTGCCGCTCCAGCGCTTGGCTATCGCACGCGCATTCGATTCGATCGTGTCGCCCAGCGCCTGCAGCTGCTGTTGCGACGCCGCCGCGAACTTGTGCAGATACGGAGACGCGGCTTCATTTGCGGCGAGAGCCGCGTCGCGTGCCGAAACGGCCAGCTGTCGCGCGCGGGCGCGCAGTGCATCGGTATCGATGTCGGCCAGCTGGTTCTTGGCGACGACGGACAGATGGCGGGCCTTGTTGCCGATTGGGGAAATGATCGAGCGTTGCAAATCCATGGCGTTGCTTCCTTGATATCGAGGGTGCCAAGGCATGCTCGCATCACCACACTGAATCGTTGCCGTCTGCGCGCGCCGCGCGGCGCGGCCAATGCAAAGTGCGCGGCGCGGCGCCGCAACCATGCAAACTGCGCTTCTGGCGCAGCGTTCTAGCCTGCGTTGCGCGCGATCGCTCCGGAAAATTTCCGCACTGCGCGCAGCAGCGAAGAAGTCGATTCGAATCCTACTGCCAAGGCGATGGCCGCGTTCGGTTGCAGCGTCACGCGCATCAGATCCAGCGCCGCCTCGACGCGCTTGCGCAGCAGGTGCTGATGCGGTGATTCGCCGAACACCTGGGCATAACTGCGCACGAAATGGCACTTCGACATCTGCGCGACGCTGGCGAGCGTGCTGCAGTCGATGCGTTCGAAATAGCGCTGTTCGATCACTTCGCGCGCCCGCGTCAGGCGCGCCAACACGCGCCGCGATTCGCGCATGCGCGCGACGCGCGAGCTGAAGCGTCGCAGCGCTTCGTCGTGCTCGGTTGCACTCGTCGGGGACGCGACCGCGGATGCGTCCGCGTCCCGCGCCGTATCGTGCAGCGTGTCATCCTCGGTCGCGCTGCCCGCGTCGCCGGACTTGCGCCAGCGATACAACGTGCTCAACGGCACTTCATGCAGGCTCGACACATGGCGCATGGAGCCCGATTCGAGCGAGGCGAGCACGCTTTCACGGAAACCCGTCGGATATTCGTAGCGAACCCGGCGCCGGCGCGCGTGGTCCCCGATCGTGCCTTGCGCCGCAAGGCGGTTCAGTGCGCTCGACTGCGCGTACTTGGACATGATCCTGTCGTCCGCAATGGGATCCGTGATACCGCGCACCATGGAGTGCGCTTGCCGAATCTTCCAGAGCGCAACGCGCAAACGCAAAAGCCGCGGCGGCATATCCGCATGCGCTCGATCCATTTGATCGACGGAGAATTTTCGCCGGCCTCGGCACGGGTCACCAATTTTTGCGCCAGTAGTGGCGGTTTTTGGCTCCGCGTTCCGACAACTTCTCCGAATGACGAAAACTTTACATCACATAGACTGCTGGACGTCGCGCGTGAGCGCGCACTTTGCGTCACTTCAAACAGCAACTTGTCCCGAATCTGTTCCATACAACCCGAACGTTGGAGAGTGTAATGAGACTCGACGTGAACAAACTTTCGTCGGCGGTTCGCCTGGCTTTGTCGCTGGGCGCGGTCGCCGCCGCCGGTACGGTTACTGCCAATGCGCAGGATGCCGAAGCCAAAGACAAAGGCCAGGCGCTCGACACCATCGTGGTGACGGGCTCGAACATCCGCCGTGTCGATATCGAAACGGCCAACCCGGTCGTGACGATCGACCGCGCCGCGATTCAGCAGTCCGGCAAGCTCACCCTCGGCGACCTCGTGCAGGACCTGCCGGCGGTGACCGGTCCGGTCACCAACCCGCGCGTGAACAACGGTGGTGGTACCGGTGCCTCGACGATTTCGCTGCGCGGGCTCGGTTCGGCCCGCACGCTCGTGCTGGTCAACGGCCATCGCATCAACAATGCCGCCGACGTCAACCAGATCCCGTCGAATGCAATCGAGCGCATCGAAGTCCTGACCGACGGTGCGTCTTCGGTGTACGGCTCCGACGCCGTCGGCGGCGTCGTCAACTTCATCCTGCGCAGCAACTACCAGGGTGCCGAGTTCCAGACCGACTACGGCATTTCCGACCGCGATGACGGTCAGCGCCAGGGCTATCACTTCTTCTTCGGCCAGAGCACGGACAAGGGCTCGATCATGGCCGGCATCGACTACAACAAGTTCGATTCCGTGCTCGCCGCGAATCGCGAGTTCTCCAAGACTGCGATCTACTACTATTACAACCTGCCGCATCCGGCCGGGTCCAGCCGCACGCCGTTCAACCAGGTGCAGCTGCCCGCCAACCTGAAGGCGCAGTTCGGCTGCTCGACCGTGTCGAAGATCAACCTGACCGGCAACGGCAACTCGCTCGGCGACTACCATTGCTACGTCGCGTCGCGCGACTCGTTCAACTTCCAGGCCGTCGG
>Ga0157378_10000318_pt1 | contig 47296 bp, 35 predicted proteins | sample M65metaG_FD_115309 | JGI IMG/M metagenome (GOLD analysis project Ga0157378, IMG submission 115309) | Miscanthus rhizosphere microbial communities from Kellogg Biological Station, Michigan, USA - M6-5 metaG | ecosystem: Host-associated > Plants > Roots > Rhizosphere > Soil | place: USA: Michigan... | reverse complement strand
CTGCGTCATATCAAAACCGAACTCGGTCCGGATATGGGCCTTCGGGTCTTCCGCATACGTAATCTCGTTTCCATATTTCTTCTGGAGCTTGGGGAACTCGATCGCCACGACCTTGTTGATGGTTGGATGCCCGTTGTTATCGGAAGCATAGTGCGCCAAGGCTCCCAAAGCGAAAGCATACTCGTTGAGATCGGAAGAATCGTGAATCAGATTCTCCACAAAATCTCCACTCCTGACGTAATGAACCAGATCGCTGAAATAGTGGCTTCCAAATGGGTAGTAACCCATGTCTTGCACCACGCATCCGCCATAGGCGTACGCATGCGCCTTCTTTAAATCATCCTCGGTGGATTGAGGAAAACGCTTTTTCAGCAGGGGCTCAATCTGATCTTTCCACAATAGGTCCACGATTTGTTCATGGGTGAGTACGGAATAACTCTGGCCGAGGTAAGGACAAATCAGAAAAAAGAGAGCTAGCACTACAGCTGCCTTCGTTGACCTCCGAATCTGTCCCCAAAGCATTAAGGGAGTATAAACGGCGGACGGCGTATTAAAGAAGCTAACTGGCCCGCTGGTAACCGCTCTCTCCCCCGCAAGTAACTTTTCCTATTTGCAAGCCAACCTTAGACTCTCTTCATGAATCCCGCAGTTCACGACGAGTCGCCGGCCAATTCCGAGCGTTTGCGACTGGAGCGCTGGCACGGTGTCGCTAATGCGGCGACCGTAGCCTTGTTTGGGGTCCCTCTGATCAACACCACCACCGCTGCTCGGGCCGCTTGGCTGGAGCTTTCGCAGTTGCTGATCGGACTGGGTAATCGCGGACGCAAAACCACTCATCACGTCTAGTCGCTCATCTTGGCGACATGCAGATCGAAACCTTTCTTTGGAAGCAGCGAGGTCAGCTCGAACGCCTCGAATCCATCCCCGGCAATCTCGGTATGGCGATAGAGTCCGGGTTCACTTTCCACTGTCTTATGCCGGCCCTCGATATCGTCCAGAAATTGCTGTGCAGACTTCAGATCGGCGTCACCACTCTTGGCGCGCTCAATCACCGCCTCCGCCGCATACGATCGGACGAGTTTCGGCCAGTATTTTTGCAGCAGTTCCGTGCTGGCAAACACGTCGGACCAGATGATCCGCCCATTCACTGCCACCACTACGCCCACGGCATTCCGGTCTCGTAACTGCTGGATCAGGCTGCGATACTCTTTCTCCATCGGTGCCGCAACCGAATCCACCTTTTCGCGAACTTCGTCGTTTTGCATAACCCTCGCATAGGAACTTGTGTCCCGCACTTCGGCCGCGGCTGGAGGGGAAAGACTCTCCGCCATGCCGGCCTGGGCCTTGCGCACTTCTGACCACACCATCTCCTGATTCTTCGAAGCCATGGCCTGCGCCCGCACTTTCGGCTGCGCCATTGCCGACTTCATGCTGCCAAACTGGGCGCTGGTCGCGACCCAACGGCCAGGCTCCACGCAGAAAACACTGAGATCTACGGGATCGCTTTCCGCCGGCACCAGCCTATCCTTGCCAATCACCCGGTCCTGCTTCCCACCGGTCACGATCTCCCCCGCCAGCAAGATTAGCGGCCTGTGTGCGTTATTCACTAGAACTAGGCGATTCACTTCCGCCCCGTCCTGACGTTCTCCCATTGGGTAGTGAGGGCGCCGACGGATAAGAGGCTGGACGCTGCCCAGCTCGCTTACAACCACCTCGCCAGAACGCAGCCCTTCATCCAGTGTCAGGAAGTCCCGGGTGTCGTGGGACCGTTCTGCCACCACGGGAAACACCGTCAAGTTTCCGTGTCGTATAGAAGGCAGAACCTTGTAGCCGGAGGTCGAGGGGATCTCGCCCGCGTGCGCCTTAAAACATGGAATTTCTACAAAAACTGCTACTCCAATGATGGCCACGAAAATGGCCCAGATCTTCCAGTTCATAGCATCCTCCTCGTAACCGGCCCGGCTCCTTGTCGGGGAGGAATCGCTCGTCCGACCAGGGTCTACGCGCTACAATTACGCCTATCTAGAGAACGGTTGGTTTCCCCGTCTTGCATCTAAAATTTCATCTGGCATGAGCGACGCCGTACAACCCGTAGTGGAGATTTCCCAGGGATTGAACACACTCGTTGCCGGTCTCTACGCCAAGAGTGGCGCCGCTTCCTTCGATCTTAGCTGCGAGCAGTTCACTGCAATACTGGAAGAGATTGCCACCAAATATCAGCCATCAGGCTCGGTTTTCGACCTGCGCGAGCTTTACTCTTCCCTGCGCATTGAGGACCTCGCCTTGGCCCGAGCCTGCGCCAATGGACACGAGCGCGCATGGGAAATATTCCTCACCCGTTTTCGCGCCAAACTCTACGACATAGCCGGTTACATCGCCAAAGAAAGCTCCGCCGCAAGAGAGCTGGCGGACGGCATCTACGGTGATCTCTATGGCACCGCCAATCGTGACGGCCAGCGGGTTTCGAAGCTTGCTTCGTACACCGGCCGTGGATCGCTCGAAGGCTGGTTGCGCACAGTCATGGCGCAGGAGTTCGTCAACAAGTACCGCCGCCAGCGTAGGCTGGTCAGCCTCGACGGTGAAGAGGAAGATGGCATTCAGTTCGCTGCGAAAGGGACTGAATCCTCAATCGAAATCGACCCGCGGCTGGAGTCAGCAATTGCGGAGGCCCTGGCTGGCCTAGAAGATGCGGACCGCTTTGTACTCTCCTCGTATTACCTTGATCGCCGCACGCTGGCCGAGATCGCACGCACTTTGTGCGTCCACGAATCGACGATCAGCCGCAAGCTAGATAAGCTGGCTAAGTCATTGCGCAAGCACATCCTGAATGGCTTGACACAACGCGGCATGAGTCGCCGTCAGGCAGAAGAAGCGCTCGACACAGATGTGCGGGATTTACAGGTGAATATCCGCAAACATCTGACGCAAAAAACGGAAGTTCAACCGTTCCCTAAGAAGAAGGATCCGATGGGAGACGGATCAGCCTGAAGAATAGAGCCAATGGAAGATCTTCCAAAACTCGTTCGTGACCGGTTGGCGGCACCCGCGCCCAGCGATCACCCCGATGCTGATTTGTTGACCGCTTTCAGCGAAAACGCGCTCGGTCCGGGCGAGCGCGCCGAAATTGTTCGGCATTTAGCGGTATGTTCTTTCTGCCGCGAAGTTAACTCGCTGGCACAGCCTGAGGAAGAGAAGGCCTTGGCGGTCGCAGTGGGCATGAGTGCGGCTCCACCTCTAGCCTTAGCCCGAGCACCGCGTCGAGGCTTTAATCTACGTTGGGGAGCACTCGGTGCCGTTGCGGTTATTGTCGCCGCCGCAACCTGGAGCCTGCGGCCATCGCATAAAGAAGTGTCAGCTCTGCCTCCTCAAGAAGTGTCCTCTGCGAAAGGCGATAGAAGACTCGATGAGCTCCAACTTGCGCAGGCAAAGGAAGAGGGTTCTCAGCTAAGCCACCAAAAACAGATGGCTGCGCCCAAGCAGAGTCCTACTGCGGGCAGCTCGTTTAAGATCGTGCCTAAAACCGCAGTGGTGAATCCTAGCCGCGAGGTCGCCTCTTCAAGTCCAGTAGTCACAGAGTCCGGCGACCGTGCGGTGGCCCCTCCGTCGCCAGTAGGCGAATTCGACAGAACGATGGCAAAAGCGCAAACTCCGGCGGCACCAGCACCCGATCGGCAGCCGGGAGCAGCCATCATGGGAATTGCAAAAACGGCCCAGGCTGGAAACGAAGCTCCTGATGTGGCCCGGCAAGAGCGCCCGTCCCAATCGGAAGCAAAGGACAAGAAAACTTTAGCCGCTGCGGAAGTTGCCACCGGAACCGGAGCAGGGGTTGCCCTCGACTCTACTCTTATAAATAGTTTTATGCGGTGGACGTTGTCGGATGGCAAGCTGCGCCGGTCGACCGACGCAGGAGTGAACTGGGAAATCGTTCCGATTGATCAGAATTCTGTGTTCCGCGCATTGTCCGTGCTGGGAGAAGAACTCTGGGTGGGCGGCAAGAATGGGGTTCTCTACCATTCTCCCGACAATGGAAAACATTGGGTACACGTCGTCCCGACGGCGGGAGAGGAACTGCTTACGGAAGACATTGTCCGTCTGGAGTTCGCCGACGCGGATCACGGCAAACTGATCACGCCCCACAGCGAATGGACCACCGAAAACTGTGGCGCGACCTGGCACCGTCTGCAACGATAGGGCGCTGTGGAAATTCTCGAACGGCCTGCAGAGATAGCGTTACCATCCCGAAGCGTCGAACTGTCGTAAGCCCCGCAAATCCTGACAGATAGCCTCTACCCCGACAGCGAGCGCAGTTACTGTTTACACATTACTGTAACCGCTAAATGGATTACGGAGGTGACGTTTACCGTCCAGATCCCCCCACCGTACGATCACACTCGTAGTTTGGCAGTTCTGGGGGAGGGCTGCCGAAGACGTCCCAAACCGAGAGGTTTGGGACGTTCTTTTTTGGCTCAAAAGTCTTTGTTAGCCAGCGAACCTGCCGCGTAGAACGGCTTGCGACTTCTTCCACCTGGCTGCATCCAATACAAGTGTTAGGATGGTTTTAGGGCTCAACTATGCCGCTGGCATGACGCCACGATGCGACAGCCGGCTACTACGGAGGAATGATGGCAAGCGAAGCAATTCTCGAGGTAAATGACGCGAATTTTGACCAGGATGTCCTGAAGTCAGAACAGCCCGTGCTCGTCGATTTTTGGGCCGCTTGGTGTGGCCCGTGTCGCGCCATAGCCCCGATCGTGGATGAGCTTGCTAGTGAATACCAAGGTAAGGTAAAGGTCGGCAAAATGGACGTCGACCGCAACAGTGCCACGCCAATGCGGTATGGGGTTCGCGGCATTCCAACCCTGCTGGTGTTCAAGGGTGGACAAGTGAAAGAGCAGATTGTCGGATACGTCGCCAAAGAAACGATCCAGAAGGCCCTCGACAAGCACGTCGGCTAACGAAGCAATTCGAAATTAGAAAGCGTCCAGTCATCACTGGACGCTTTTCTTTTTGCGCTGAAAACCGAAAACTAAAAAGCTAAGAACTAAATTTCATGACGCAGGCCGTCGCGGTGCGAGCAAGATTAATACTTCCTCAGAACCCCTATAACCCGGCCCTGTACCTCTACTGCAGCAGCCGGTAAGATAATCGGCTTCATGTTCACATTGGAAGGCTGAAGGCGGATGCTATCGCCTTCGTGGAAGAAGCGTTTAAGGGTTGCGTCAGTGCCTTCGACCAGCGCCACCACAATGTCTCCGTTGTGCGCGTTGCGGGCCTTCTCCACCAGGACAAAGTCCCCATCAAGAATGTGTTCGTCCTGCATCGAGTCGCCGCGCACTTCCAGCACAAAGACTTCCTTCGAGCGTACAAAATCCGCCAGCGAGATGGTTTCCGGATTGTGCACAGCTTCGATCGGCTGACCGGCGGCGATCCTGCCTAGCAACGGCAACACCATCCCGGTGTTCACCGACATGGATTGTTTCAGCCGCCCTTTCGGCGGAAGCAGATCAATGGACCGGCTGCGGTTGTAATCCCGGGTGAGCAAGCCCTTCTTTTCCAAATTGGAGATGTGTTTGTGGACCGTGGCGAGCGAATTTAGTCCAAGCCCGCCGCCAATTTCTTCGAAGGAAGGCGAGTATCCCTTCTTTTGCACAAACTCAGAAATGAAATCATAGACCTGCCGCTGCCGTTTGGTTATCGCCATGGCCAATTGTTGGCGAAGATAAAGCGAATGTCAAGGGCAAAGCAAATGTGGAGTGTACCGCCGCGGCACTCGTGGTATCGAAAAGTTACTAGAACGAAATATAGACGCAGCTTCTCTTCGTCTGTTGGCTACTAGTTTGACCACCGATTGACCTCCCGTAGGGTTCTTTGGTTTACGAAACGGCCTGCCCAAAGCGCGAACGGGGAACCCTCGCTTTTCCCTTCTTTGCCTGTACGTACATGCCAATGCGTAATCTCTAAGTATTACACCGTACCCGCCACACAGGGTAGATAATGAGTTAATGGTTCGCAGTTATGCTGTAATCCCCTTCTTTCTTCTTACTTCGTTTCTGTTCGCTCAGTCCCCAAGCAGCCTGCAATCCGAAACTGCCAATAACACCAGCGCGGCCGACAACTTCCGCGGTATGCAGAACGGCAACGCTCCCGCATCACATGTCAGTAAGCTCCCGTTACGCAGCCTTTTATATCGAGGGGCGACCACGAAGATTTACGCTCGAGTAGTTCCCTTCTTCTTAAGTACCCAGAAACACGTGGATGTAGGCTATCGTTCGGATGACCGCGCTCAAGCCCAACGCCAAGTCGAAGACATGATCAGCCGCGGCATCGACGGAGCCATCATCGACTGGTACGGCACCGAGAACGCTGACCTCGGTCGCAGCGCCGAGGCCTATCGCGAACAGGCGGAGAGCCACGCGGGATTCCGATTCGTCATCAGCGAGGACAAAGGCGCTCTCAAGCATTGTGCCAAGAGGCCGGGATGCGATCCGACCCGTCTCCTCATCGAAGACCTCAACTACGCCTACGACCATTTCGAGCGAAGCCCGGCCTATTTGCAACAGGATGGACGGCCCGTCTTGTTCTTTTTCGACGTAAATCTCGATCCGATTGATTGGCAGGCCGTGCGGAATTCGGTGAAAGGAAATCCGCTTTTCGTGTTTCGCAACGCCAAGGCGTTCTCTATACCGCAAAGTGACGGCGCATTCGCCTGGGTCGACCACACGGGTGACCGCGACATGCCTTACCTTCACGAGTTTTACAAGAAATCCATTGACCAGCAGCGTTCCCGTCCGGCGCTGATGTTTGCCAGCGTCTATAAAGGATTCGATGATCGCGCCGCCTCCTGGAGCCAGAACCGCGTGACCAATCAGGAGTGCGGCCAGTTGTGGCTCGATACCTTCGCGCGGGTGAACCGGTACTTTTCACCGGCGCGTCCGTTGGAGGCTCTCGAGATTGTTACCTGGAATGACTATGAGGAGGGAACCGAGATCGAGAGCGGAATTGATGACTGCGTAGAGATTGTTCCTTCGCTATCCGGTTCAACTTTGAGCTGGTCCGTCAGCGGAAATCGTGCGGCCATTGATCATTTCATGGTGTATGCGTCTCCCGATGGCGAAAAGTTGTTGCCTCTCGCCCAAGCGCCCAGCAGCGCAAACTCCGTGGAAATCGATCCGGCCAAAGTTCCGCCAGGACGCTACCAGCTTTTCATCCAGGCAGTGGGAAAGCCCAGTATTCAAGACAAGATGTCTCGGGGACTGCCTTGGTCGACCCGCGCGAACTGAAACTCACGACAGCAATTTGTTACTGGCGGATGACAAGTTGCTGCGGTGCCCTTCCGTTCTATAGCAATAAATGCTAGCTTCTTGCATCGGCAATTGCGTAACGTGAGATGCGGCCTGTCGATGGCACAAATAAGCGACGTCTTATGAGGCTTTGATGGAAGCGAACGAGTACGACCTGATCGTGATCGGCAGCGGCCCCGCCGGGCAAAAGGGCGCCATCAATGCCGCGAAGATGCGCAAGAAAGTCGCCATCATCGATCGGAAGAAAACGATTGGCGGCGTCTGCGTTCATACCGGCACTATCCCCAGCAAGACTTTGCGAGAAGCTGTCCTCTACTTGAGCGGATTCCGCCAGCGCAGCTTCTACGGGCGCGGTTACGTGTTAAAAGACCGCATTGCCATGTCGGACCTCACCTTTCGTGCCCAGGCGGTAATGGTACGCGAGATCGAAGTCATCAAAGCTCAGCTGCGCCGCAATCACATCACGACATTAGAGGGCGACGCCTCCTTCATGGATCCGCACACCATTCAGGTGAAGACCGAGGACGGAGCGCAGCTTCTGCGCGGCAACTATATCCTGGTGGCATGCGGCACACGTCCTGCGCACAGCGACGAATTTCGCATCGACGGAAAACGCATCTTCGATTCCGACCAACTCCACCGCCTCGAGGAGCTGCCCCGCGATTTGATCATCGTGGGTGCGGGAATTATCGGTCTTGAATACGCCTCCATGTTCGCTGCCCTAGGCGTAAAAGTCACGTTGCTTGACCAGCGCCCCATTCTCCTCGATTTCGTTGATCGCGAAATCGTCGAGAGCCTGTGCTTCCAATTGCGCCAACTGGGAAGCGTCTTCCGTCTCGGAGAAAAGGTGGTTTCAGTCGGTTTCGATCAGGAACGTGACCGCGTCTTTGCCAAGCTCGAAAGCGGCAAGAATGTTCACGGCCAGGGACTTCTCTACACCGTGGGTCGCCAGGCCAACAGCGATCTGCTGAACATTGAAGCCGCCGGACTATCTTCCGATGCTCGCGGCAAACTCGTGACCAACGAACATTTCCAGACCGCCGTTCCACATATTTATGCTGCGGGTGATGTAATCGGATTTCCCGCATTGGCCAGTACCTCGATGGAACAAGGCCGCCTGTCCAGTTGCCACATGTTCGGCAAGGCCGGAAAAATGCCGCCGAATTTGATTCCTTACGGGGTCTACACTATTCCCGAAATCTCGATGGTAGGACGCACGGAAGAACAGTTGACCAAGGAAAAGGTCCCCTACGAAGTAGGGCTGGCGCGTTACGCGGAGCTGGCGAAAGGGCAGATGCTCGGCGATGATCAGGGGCTGCTGAAGCTTTTATTCGACCCTGATACTTTAAAGCTTCTGGGCATCCATGTGATCGGAGACCGCGCCGCGGAAATCGTACACATCGGCCAGGCGGTGCTGGCGCTGGGAGGAACCCTGGAGTACTTCCGCGATACCGTTTTCAACTATCCAACGCTAGCGGAAGCCTACAAGGTCGCCGCCCTGGATGGTCTCAACAAGTTGTAGTGATTCGAAGAAATAAGCCGTCCGCACCTTTCCATGACGAACGAAGAAATCCGGCTAACCGAGTCGCGGGAGCGCCGGAAGAACTGGAAACGTTGGGGACCCTATCTCAGCGAGCGCTCCTGGGGCACAGTCCGCGAGGACTACAGCGCCAACGGCGACGCCTGGAATTATTTCCCGCACGACCACGCCCGCTCCCGAGCCTACCGCTGGAATGAAGACGGCCTGGCCGGCATCTGCGACCGCCGCCAACAGGTTTGCTTCGCCCTCGCACTGTGGAATGGCCGTGATCCCTTCCTTAAAGAACGTCTCTTTGGCCTCACGGGCAAACAAGGCAATCACGGCGAGGACGTAAAGGAATGCTATTTTTACCTCGACAACACTCCCACGCATTCCTACATGAAGTATCTCTACAAATATCCTCAAACCGCGTTTCCTTACGACGAACTCCTGAATGAAAACAACCGTCGCGGCAGGAACGAAGCCGAATACGAAATTCTCGACACTGGAATTTTTGACGACAATCGTTACTTTGACGTGTTCGTGGAATACGCCAAAGCAGATCTCGAAGACATCCTGATCCAAATCACGGTCGCCAACCGCTCGCCTGAGACAGCGCGGCTTCAGTTGCTTCCGACTTTGTGGTTCCGCAATACCTGGTCGTGGGAAGGAACCTTAACTCGCCCCATGTTGCGGGCATCAGCAGGCGCAATTCAGATTAGCCATCCTGAATCTGCAAGCCGCTGGCTGTACTGCGAGGGCTCTCCCGACTTGCTATTCACCGAAAATGATACCAACGCTAGTAAGCTTTTCGGCTCAAGGGAAAGTTCTTTCTGCAAGAAAGATAGCATCAACGACTATGTCGTGTCGGGGATTAAAGAGGCTGTGTCCACCGCGCAGAGCGGAACCAAGGCCTCGGCCCACTATCAACTGGACCTCGCGGGGGGTGAGACCGTCAGCATCCGGCTTCGCCTCACTGATCGCGACTTCCCGGCGAAGTCTGCCTTTGCGGGCTTTGGCGAAACCGTCGCTACTCGAAAGGAGGAGGCCGACGAATTTTACGCCACGATTATTCCACACGATCTTTCTCCCGACGCGAAAAACGTAATGCGGCAGGGATTTGCCGGACTGTTATGGTCCAAGCAGTTCTACCACTACGTCGTCAAGGAATGGTTGGCAGGCGATCCCGCCCAGCCAACGCCGCCACCCGAGCGCCTGCATGGGCGAAATCATAGCTGGATTCACCTCTACAACTCTGACGTAATCTCCATGCCCGACAAGTGGGAGTATCCGTGGTATGCGTCATGGGACCTGGCATTTCATTGCATTTCCATGGCCCTGGTCGATTCTGATTTTGCCAAGGAACAACTAATCCTTCTCTTGCGCGAATGGTACCAGCATCCCAATGGACAGATTCCGGCCTACGAGTGGGAGCTTAGTGATGTGAATCCTCCGGTACACGCCTGGGCGGCGTGGCGAGTCTACAAGATAGACAAGAAGCGTACCGGAATCGGCGACCAGGAATTTCTGGAACGCGTATTCCATAAATTACTGCTCAATTTCACCTGGTGGGTGAACCGCAAAGATGCGGATGGCAGAAACATATTCCAGGGCGGATTTCTGGGGCTCGACAACATCGGCGTCTTCAATCGCAGCGACCCTCTGCCGACTGGCGGCAGCATCGAGCAATCCGATGGAACCAGCTGGATGGCGACGTATACCCTGAACTTGCTAGCGATCGCGACCGAACTCGCCCTCTACGATCCGGCGTATGAAGACGTGGCCAGCAAATTCTGGGAGCACTTTATCTACATCGCCTATGCCATGAGCCACCGTGGCCAGGACGGCATCGCCCTATGGGACGATCGTGACGGATTCTTCTATGACGTTCTTAAACTTCCCGACGGCCAACAGTTTCCTGTACGAATTCGTTCTCTGGTCGGGCTGATTCCTCTTTTTGCAGTCGAAACTCTGGAACCTGAACTTCTTCAACAGCTTCCCGCCTTTAAGCGCCGCATGGATTGGTTCATCAAAAACCGGCCAGATCTGACTGAAAATGTGGCCAGCATGGAAAGTGGTGGAATGGCGCAGCGAAGGCTGCTATCGGTGGTCGACGCCAATCAGTTGCGCCGGATTCTGCAAATCATGCTGGATGAAAGTGAGTTCCTTTCCCCCCACGGGGTTCGCGCCCTCTCGCGATACCATCGCGACCATCCCTACACCCTCAACATCGATGGCATGGAACATCGCGTCGCGTACGAACCGGGAGAATCGAGCAGCGGCTTGTTCGGCGGCAACTCCAACTGGCGCGGACCGGTGTGGTATCCCATGAACTTCCTTCTGGTAGAGGCTTTGCAGAAATTCCATTACTACTACGGGAGAGAGTTCAAGGTGGAATTCCCCTCGGGCTCAGGAAACCTTATTACCCTTGATGAAGTCGCAGCCGAACTCTCCCGTCGTTTAACCGGAATTTTTCTGCGCGATTCTCAGGGAAACAGGCCGCTCTACGGGGAATCGGAGAGATTTCGCAGCGACCCAAACTGGAAAGATCTCGTTTTGTTCTATGAATACTTCCACGGTGATACAGGCGCCGGTCTAGGCGCCAGCCACCAGACTGGATGGACAAGCCTGGTAACAAAGATGCTTCAGCAGAGCGGCGAAGCAGACAAACGCTGCGGATCACTAGTCAAGAAAAAAGAACACGAATAAATCAGCTGTCTCAATTGCTCTGGCCAAAGAGTAAGTTGATCGCCTTATCGTAGCTGCAGAATCTGCCTTCCGCCCCCCCACCGTACAAGCAGACTAATTAGAAGCGATGAAAAGGGCTTGGAATCATTGTGCGAAATAGCTCCCGACGTGCCGGAAATCATAAACGGAGACTCCAACAGGCTGCGTCAAGTGGTAGTCAACCTTATCGGAAATGCAATTAGGTTTACCGACGAGGGTGAGGTTGCCCGGAAAGTAGACGTCGCGTTCAGGAAAACAAATTTATGTCTATTGCGCTTTACCGTCTCAGACACCGGAATCGGCATTGCCAAAGACAAGCTGGACATCGTCTTCAAACCATTCTCGCAGGCTGACCGCTCCACCATCCGGAAGTATGGCGGTACCGGCCTGGGATTAACGATCTCGACGCCCCTGGTTATGTTGGGGGGATCTGGCAAGGTGAAAAATCGACCGGATTGCATGTCCCCTATAGTCGCCTTGACCGCCAACGCGATGAAGGGGGACGGTGAAAAATATCTGGCCGCGGGTATGGACGGCTATCTAACCAAACCGATGCGACCGTCAGAACTGGACCAGGTTCTCGATCGCTATGGAGCACGTTTGACCAGGGATTCCCCGGCGGCTTCGTCAATTCGGAGCGGGCGCACCGTAGTCTAAGGCATGCTGAACCCGATGGTGAGTTAGTGAGCTGTCGACAGAAGTCCCAAATCACCGCGGAACCAAATCCGCATAAAAACTAAAGTTGGCAAGATTGACTTCATCGCTGCTTGGAATGTAGAAGCCGAACGAGCCCCCTGAGAGATCGCGATTTGGAGGCGCCCAAAAATCAAGCACTTCCCACTTGTCGCCTTCCAGTACTTGATGGACGATCTGCGCCTTCGAAACGTGCACCTGCAGTGTTCTGAATTTTTTCTTGTCGATCTTTAGGGGTACCCTGGCCCCCTCCGTGGTCTGCCCGTCACGAACCTCGCTGCGATAGAAATAGTTATCGTCGGTGGAGAACAGTTCGTAATTGCGGTCATCGACAAAATTCGTTACCCATTGCAGTCGCTTGCCCTTTTGCAGCGATGCCGAGAACACAAATGTTCCCGACGTGGAACTTGCGCGATAAAGAATGAATCCGCCCCCACGCCGCACGAAGTAATTATTCTCAGGCCGCCATGCGCCAGAAGCGCCCCAGTTTTCCATCCCGAGTGGGGTCAACGACAGGTCTAACTTTCGGGACTCTCCGGCCGCCACCTGAATGACCGCCGTACGTGTCACCGTGTTGCTGGTTCGAGCGACGAGCGTATAGGCACCTGGTGCAAGATTGAGCGTGGTGCCGCTGACCACTTTGAATGGCGTGTCACCGGGCTTCGACAAAGTTACCGTTGCGTCCACCGGTTCGAAGGTAATTTTCAGCTCGGAAGCGGTCGACTGCAGAGCAACATCAGTTAGAGTTGTTGGCACATTGGCCACAAATTGTTTCTGCACACGAACCGGCTTGAAAGTTTCTTTCCGGAGTTCGATGACGTGGTCGCCAGCAGTTATTGTCGGCAGCCGGAACGTCCCATCGGAGAGAATGACGCCGACCTCCTTCTGATCGACCAGGACTTCGCTTCCCGGCGTGGCATTTTGTATTACCAGAACGGATAGTCGGTCCACCGGCACGAGAGTGACCGCCAACCGCACCTGCTGGCCCTTTGCGATTCTCACATGTTGTTCGGGGACTGGTTGGAATCCCGGCTTAACCACCTGTACCGTATAGTCTTTTGGTGCTAATTCTGTGATGCGAACTTGTCCCCCCTGGGTCGTCCGCTTGTACGGCTGCCCGTCAATCAGTATTTGAGCTTTATCCACTCCGGTCACCACCATCAAAGAACCGACGTTCTGATCCGTCGCCACGAACGCGGTGAGAGTCGCAACTGGACCGGTATCGAAATCGACGACGTGCTCGTCATCTCCCTGCTTGAATGCCAGTTTGTGTGTCCCGGGCGAAAGATTCGAAAGATCGGTACCCTCGCGGCCAATGTCCGATGCGGGGTCGCCGTCCACGCTGAGCTGTGCCGGGCAGAAACTGCAGTAAACTCTTGCATCCCCGCCGAGATTGCTGACTACGACCGAATGCACTCCGTTCGAGCTTAGCGGTCCGTTCAAGACGGGAACGGCATTTGCGTTCGTGGTGAAAGAAAATGTGGTGTCGCCACTGGATCCGGCGAACTTCAGCTTGTGTGTTCCTGGAACGATCCTGTCCAGTGCCCATTGCGCACCATCCAGAGCGGCAGGAGCATTGTCGTCGAGCCAGACCTTTCCTCCGGCGCTCTCAGCAAACACTCTCAACGCGGGTACGGCAGCGACAGGTCGAGCGGTAACGGTTCCGCCGGACTTCTCTGGGCCACCTACCGGAGGTGGTGGCTGGGTGGCCACAGATGTCGCATCCGGAGAGACTACCTTAGTCTCGGTGGTAGGCTGGGTGTTCTTGTTCCTTCCTAGGATAAAGAATCCGGCGACCACAACGATAATCGCTCCGGTAGCAATACCAATGACCGCGAGTGAAAATCGCGATGGCTCCTTGGCCGGCCTTGGAGCTGGGATCTTATTCCAATCGGTTGCCTCTCCGGTTGAGGGAGCCACCGGCGGTTCGGAAGGCGGCGGCGCAGCCGCCCCGCCTGCCGGGGAAAATATCATGGTCGCGTTTCCGACCTGCGACGGCGCGCCCATGGAATCATCGAAACCTGGAGAACGAGCGGGCCCGACGAGACGTTTCTCAAGATCAGAGGCAACGCTCGCGACTTCAGGATCTTCGGAATATTTGCTGGCGAGTGCCTGCGCTCGTTCAGCGAGATTGAGAGAGGTTGCGGGATCACTTGCGCTCTCGGCCTCGCGATCGATTTGCCGTAATTCTTCCAGATCGCGCCGGCGATCCTGGCGGCGCCGAGACTGTTGGCTCTCTCGCTCCAACGAATCCCGCAATTGCAGCAGCCGGGGATCGGTTGCATATGCCGCGAGGCCCTGCCCAACACACACCTGGGCGCCGGGCAAATCACCGCCGGCCTGCAGCTTGCGCGCCTGGGAAAGAATTTCGTTAACAAATTCCTCACGCTTACGGTCGAGTACAAGCATGCGCACGCTCTTCGCAACCGCGTGCAGAGGGTTCAGATCAAGAGCCTGCCGAACCAGCCCTTCTGCGGCTTTCCAATCACTATCCAGAACCAGTCTGGCTTGCTCAACCAATGCATCCGAGAGGACGGCACGGCTGATGGCGTTGTGCTCATCCAGTTCATACGCCTGCCGGAGCAATTTGATTCCTCCGTCCCATTGCCGCTCGGCACACAAGTCCTGCCCTTCCTGCATCAGGCGCTGCGCCTCGTCAGAGCGGGTTACTCCGTCGCGTGCAACCTTCTCCAATTCCACCAACTCGTTGTCTTCAGGAAATTCAGCTTGCGCTTGCTGCAGCAGGTCCAGGGCCCGAGAGTAATCGCTGGAATGCATGCAGCCGTCAATTTGCTCCGTCCAGCGCGATTTCGCCTCGCTACGCGATTGCTGCTCGCGGCGCTTCTGCAAACGTTCGATTTCAAACTTCAGTCCGGGGTATTGGTTGTAGATGTTTTGAAGAATTTCCCAATCGCCGAGGGCTTCGGCAAAAAGCCCTTGTTCCTCGTGATGGCGAGCTCGGGCGATAATGGAATTAACCAGGTCGCGCTTGTCCTGCGTAATTCGAAGCGCTTTTCCGAAATGGGTTTCTTCGGGGTGTTGCTCGATCGCGTCTTTCAGAATGTTGACGCGCTTGTCGAGGTCCAACTCTGACTCAACCTGCCGGTCAATGCTGGCGATGAACGCTGAAAGGTCCTGTCTCTGCTGCTCTTCAATATCAAATTTTAGAGCCTGAAACAGTGCGTTGCCCGGGTATTTTGCCAACAATTGTTCGCATACTGCCGAGGCCTTGGCAAAATTGTGGTCCGCCAGGTGCTTCCGCGCTTCAGCGTGACCATTGTTGAGAGCATCATGCTCAGAGCGGACCTGGTTATAGAGATTCTGGTAGGCCGAGCTACGTTCGGGATTAGACGAATCAGGAGCGCGGCGATCGAGGTCGAGCACCAAGGCCATCTTGGTCAATGCTGCACTGACTTCGCCCCTTTGCCATGCGTCGACTGCGGCCTTGTGTAGATTGGCCTTTTCCTGTCGCAGCTTGTTGTAGTCCTGCTCATCCCGATCGACTTTGCTCAACAATTGCAGAGCGCGTGACTCTTTTGGCCTGATCTGGAGCACGTTTTGCAGGGCTTCGCGCGCATGCGTGTAGGCATGATTCTCGATGTGCTGGTTTGCGAGCCGATACCAACTGTCGATCTGACGATCGCTACGCCGGTTTTCGATCTTGCTCTTCAGGTGGAGCGCCGAACCGTTGTCCGGCTCCATTTGCAGAATTTCCTGCAGCTTTTGCAGAGCGAGCGGATCTTCTTCCTCTTCGTAGCGCGCCTTCGCACTCTCCAGCAGTTGCGAAATTGTCTTCTGCCGTACCGATCGATCTAACTGCTGCCGAAGAGTTCCAATCTGCGTATCGATATGGCCTTCGGCTTGTAGCTCTCCGAGAATTTCTCCGGCAAACTGAAAGTCGCCCTGTTCCAGAGCCCGGCTGGCCCTTTCAATCCGAGGCCGTATGCGAACCGGGTCAAAAATCTCGATGGGCTGATTTCGCAGAGCTTTGATCAGCGTGTCCGATAAATCGCGAGCCGTAGCAAAACGGTGCCAAGGCTGCTTCGCCATTCCCTTATGGACCACGCGGCTGATGGATTGATTAACCGCGGGATTTAGCTCAGACGCCGCTGGGGGAATCTGGCGAAGAATCGCTTCGATGATCTCCTCCTCCCGGGCGCAGCGAAATGGCTGGCGACCGGTCAGGGCCTCATAGCAGACCACGCTCAGAGAGAAAATATCGGATATCGCCGACAGCGGCTTCATCTCAATCTGTTCTGGCGACATGTAGAGCAAGGTGCCCTTCTGCCCCATAGTCGAGAGATTGCTGGTCATGTGGGCTACGCCGAAGTCAATAACCTTTACTGAGTCATCTTCCATCACGAAAATATTGCTGGGCTTGAGGTCGCGATGCACCAGCCCGCGCTCGTGGGCGGCCTGAAGGCCGCGACATGTCTGGGAGATGATTTCGACCGTGCGCTCCACGGTCAGCCGGTGTCCGGCATTCTTGATAAGGTGGTCCAGGGTCCGTCCCGGCAGCAAGGGCATAACGAAGTACGGCTTGCGCTGGCCATCTTCGTCGAATTCCCCAATATCGAAGATCTCGATGATGTTAGGGTGGCTCATCGAGGCCAGCACATCGCACTCTTTGTAAAACAACTGGAGCGCCGCATGCTCCGGAATGTCACGCAGGGTCTTCAGCGCAACCTCGCGCCGGATCACCGAGTCATAAGCGCGGTAAACCAGGCCCATACCGCCTTGGCCGAGGACCTCCCTGATCTCATAACGACCGGCTAATTTCCTCGGGAGAACCGGAGCCGCCATATTTCGAACCCACCTTCAAAGGGAAGATAAATATATGCCGTTTTTGCCAATAACGAACTAACAAATTGGCTACGTGTGGCGAGGTGCGACGAACGTGGCACCTCGCAAGTGCGCAGAAACTTAAATCATTGTTTTTTATCTAGTTATGGACGATTCGTCAAGGAAATCATTTCCCTCCGGCGAAAGTGTTTTGCGCTAGCACCTCGCAGGCGGCTTCCCAAAGCCGCGCCATGCGGACGCTAGGGTCGGAAATGGATGGATCATGAAGGATGGTCTGAACCCAGTCGAGACTCGAATTCTGGTCAAAGGTTTGACCAAGCAGGAACAGCAATTCGACAAAGTGACTGCGGTCGGTTTCGCGGGTAAAGCGGTAGGTCGCTGCCCGGCGGTAGCCATAGCGGATGGTCTCGCGGACTCCCACATCGCCTAATGCTTGGCAGCGTGCAGGAAAAGCGTTTCGTACAAAGCGGGCCATTGTCTCTTCGAACTCAGTTTCGGCCGAATTCTCGGTTGGTGCTTGCCCGACCAACCGCTGCGAGTCCAGAAATCGTTGGGAATCCTGGGCGGAGAGGCGTTTGCTCTCAATGTGAAAGAGTGTTACCTTTTTTCCGCCTGGCTCGATGACTCCGAAGGCCCGTACCGGTCCAAAGAAAAGCTCAACCTCGACGGCATGACAGTTTTCCAGATACCCCTTCAGCAGGCGTGGGTCATAGAAGCGAAAGAACCACCGTTCCCCATCCACCAGTTGGAGAATAAGAAACCTGCGGAGATGCGTGCGCAAGGTTTCCAATCCAGATTTGGAAAAGACGAATGTGCCCCAAGGCAAGTCCTCCAGAGTCTGTAACATCCATTCGAGAGTTACTTCGTCAACCAACATCAGATACGGCGGGCAATGCCAATACTGGTTATCAGCTTGGGAGATAAAAAGGCAAACTGCCCTCTCATCCCCCACCTCCTGGATTTTTTCCGTTACCGCCGGGGCATTATAGGAGTCGAGGATCGCGTAAAGATATCCGCCCGCCGCGAATTTGCGCAGCTGATCCCGGCTACTTGGCAGAATCTGAAGGGGTGAGGTGGACGGATCAGGCATACGGCGATAGAGGAAAACTTAAGGACCTATGATTACGGTCGGGCAGCCCATGATGATGGGGTTGGCTGGTCCCATAGCCAGACCGGGTTTCTCAACTACAATGTCGCCCAAACGACATGCCATCTGGTTGTTAATCATAACGGTCGGACTGCCCATCATCACCGAACCCACTCCATCGGCCCCGGTGATGCTCACCGCTGGGCAGGCGTGCTGGTCGATCATGGCCCTCCATGCAGGTTGACCACCAATCAGGACGTTGGGACTTCCGGTACCAGGGCTGAGCGGAGCCCCGTGCGTGGTCGGATCGAGCAATCTTGCTGCTGGAGGCATGCCTTCTCCTAAGCTTTCGTAAACTTCTTGCCGGAATCGGCTTCATCCGGATCTTTGGGAGCCTGCGGGCTGGAGCCGGAGCCGGAGCCCGATGCCCCTCCGCTGTTGATCATTACCATTGTGCCCTGGATCGTGACGCCTGCAGGGCCTATGTCCACGAAGTTCCCGCCAACTTTCAAACTGAGTTGTACCCCAGCCTCGATAACGCACGTAGTTCCGGCTTTAAGGTGAATCTCAGTGCCCGCTTCGTAGGCGAGCTTGGTGCCGGTCTTCCCATTGAAGTCCTGCCCAATTTGCAAAGACATCCCCTGGCCGACTTTTTCCTGGCGATTGCCCACCACGTTGCTATGTTGATCGCCGGATATCTTTTCCTTCTGGTCGTTCTTGACGATCAGGCTGCGATCGTTGCCCACGAATTCACGGGAGTCGTTCTTGACCCGAACATCGAGATCTTTTTCGGCTTGAATGTATAACTGCTCGCTTCCCTTCTTGTCCTCGAAGCGGAGCTCGTTGTACCCCCCGCCACCTTTGGAGCTGTTCGACATGAAGCTGCTAACGGTCTGGTTGTCGGGGAGCTTGTAGGGAACAGTCTGGTCGGCGTTGTACACACGGCCGGTGATGATTGGCTGATCGGGATCGCCTTCCAGAAAACTGACGATGACTTCCTGGCCGATCCGAGGGATCCACATGGCTCCCCAGTTCTTGCCAGCCCAGGGTTGAGAGGTGCGGATCCAGCAGGTACTGTTTTCGTCCTTCTTTCCCACGCGGTCCCAAAAGAACTGCACCTTCACCCGGCCAAATTCGTCAGTGTAGATCTCTTCCCCGCTGCGCCCTACCACCACCGCAGGTTGCGGCCCTTGGACAAACGGCTTGGGGGCCGTCCGGGGAGGACGAAACGGGACTTCCGCAGGAATGCATGCGAACTTATTGGTATATTTTTCGCCCTTCTGATCGCCCTCATAAGTGTAGCTGTCACCGACCGTCGCCTCGTGTTGCACTTCGGTAAGTACGTAGCTGGCGTTCATGTCTGGACGGTAGTGCTCGTGCAATTCAAATTTGTACCCCGGGGCGAACGCGCGACAGACTCCGGCGCCGCACAGGATCTTGTGCTGGACCTCCTCCTCCTGCATGCGAATCTTGGCTGCCGTTTGCCCCTGCGCCTTGTTGAGAAACAATCCAGGGTAGTCGTAGGTTTCGAATTTCCCATTGGCATTGGCGAAGACAGTAGGTTCGCTCGAAACCAACTCAACATTCGGGGTCTTGAAGTTGTAATCGTCGAGGCTGTATTTGCCGGTGCGCAACTCCTGGGCGGCTTGCCACGAAGACACCACATCCGCATCCTCAAGCCCGCCTGAAACCTGGTTGTAATCTGCATTGGCTTGGCCGGGACAAGGTTGATGAGCACTGGGGGAATTGGCCATGACCAGCGTATGTTTTGATTCCTCGTGTTCGAAGTAATAGAAAATGCCGAATTGTTGCATGAGCCGCGAAACGAAGTTGAAATCGCTTTCCCGGTACTGCACGCAATACTCAAGCTCCTCGAACGAGCCGGTAAGCGAATTCTTAAAGTCAGTAAATCCGCCATCCTTGAAAACCTTGGCGATGACGTCCGGGGCAGTCATCTTCTGGAAAATTCGGCAATCCGCCTTGCGGGTGAGCATCCAAAGCCAGGGGACAATTTCCATTTGGTAGTGGGTAAACTTGGAATCGCTCAGTCCCTGCACGAACCGGCTTACAAAACCATTGAAATTGCGATCGCTATCGTCTCCAAGTCTTACCTGAATGGTTACAGCCTTGCCAACGATGTCGTTGAACGCAATATCTTTCTTTTCCGACAAGAGCTCCAGATGGAAAGCAAATGGACGAGATATGGCCTCAGTTCCGGCAAAACTCTGCAGGAGCAGGACGTCGTCGCCCAAGGGCGTCTTGATCTTGATGAATCTCTCTTCCTGCTTGTAGTCCATTAGCTTTCCTGAGGATTAGTTGTAGGTGAATCCACCATCCACCCCGATACCCACGTGGATCGACGACATCTTCTCGCCTTCGGCCATCCGCCCTAGCAGCTGACGCGAGACATCAGGGAGCAGCGAGTTGCTCAGAATGTTGTCGACGTTGCGGGCGCCGCTCTCGACTTCCGTGCAGCGCTTGGCCACTTCCTCGACCAGCTTATCGTCATAGGTCAGGGCGATTTTGTGATTTTCCTGAATGCGCCGCTGGATTTTCGCCAGCTTAAGCACGATGATCCTCTTTAAGGCTTCGTCGCGCACCGGATAGTACGGTGCAATCACCATACGCCCCAGGAATGCCGGCTTAAAAATCTTATTCAATTCCGGTTTCAGGGCTTGCACTAGCGCCGGCGAACTGGGCGCGGTTTCCGGGTCCGCGCACAACTTCATGAGCTGATCAGTGCAGGCGTTGGTGGTGAGAATGATGATGTTGTTCTTGAAATCGATCTGACGCCCTTCGCCGTCCTCCATGTTGCCCTTGTCGAACACCTGGAAGAACAGTTCGAGGACGTCGGGGTGAGCCTTTTCCACTTCGTCGAGAAGCACGACGGAATAAGGACGACGCCGCACCGCTTCAGTGAGAACGCCGCCTTCTCCGTAACCCACATATCCCGGAGGCGATCCCTTCAACGTGGAAACGGTGTGCGGCTCCTGGAATTCCGACATATTAATAGTGATGAGATTGTGTTCCCCGCCGTAGAGAAGGTCAGAGAGCGCTAGCGCGGTCTCGGTTTTTCCGACGCCGCTTGGCCCCACCAGCATAAACACTCCGACAGGCTTATTGGGATCATCGAGCCCAGCACGCGACGTATGAATTCTCTGGCTGATCATCTCCAGAGCGTCCGTCTGACCTATCACCCGCTTGCCTAGCAGATCTTTCAGACTGAGGATGGTGGCAATCTCGTCTTTCAGCATCTTGCCAGCGGGGATTCCCGTCCATCCCGAAATCACTTCGCCCACAATTTGCGCGTCGACACATACCCGAATCAGGCCGGTCTCGCCCTGCAATCGCGACAACTCGGCTTCGAGCTGTCCGAGCTGAGTGCGCAGGTCAGTCGCCACCGCTGCCGGTGCGGCGATGGTTGCCGTTCCGCCGGACGCGCCGTTTCCGTTGCCACCGCTCTCCGTAGCAGCAACCGGTGTACCATTCGCCTCCAGCTTGGAACGGACTTCACGAATGCGAGTCACCAGATCACGCTCTTTGTCCCAACGTTCGCGCAACTCTGCCAGGCGTGCTTCGGTGCTGGCTTGTTGTTCTTTGATTTTCTGCAATCTTTCGCTGTGGTCCACGCCCACTGCAACTTCGCGGTTTAACACCCGCTCCTGCACCTTTAAATCATCCAATTGACGGGTGGCGTCTTCGATGGCGGGCGGGGTTGTGTTCTGGCCGAGTGAAAGTCGAGCGCACGCTGTGTCGAGAATGCTGACAGCTTTGTCGGGAAGCTGCCGGCCCGCGAGATAGCGATGCGACAGCCGTACGCTGGCCGCAACCGCCTCGTCCAGAATCCGGACCTTATGGTGATTCTCCAGAGGCGTAACGATACCGCGCATCATCACCATGCACTGGGCTTCGCTCGGTTCCTCCACCTTTACCACCTGGAAGCGGCGAGCGAGAGCAGCATCCTTCTCGAAGAACTTCTTGTATTCAGACCACGTCGTCGCCGCAATGGTGCGAAGTTCGCCACGGGCGAGCGCCGGCTTAAGCAAATTGGCCGCATCGTTCTGTCCAGCTTGGCCGCCGGCCCCGATCATCGTGTGCGCTTCGTCAATGAACAACACGATCGGAGTGGGCGAGGACTTTACCTCCTGAATTAGCCCCTTCAGCCGATTTTCGAACTCGCCTTTGACCCCAGCCCCGGCCTGAAGCAGGGCAAGATCAAGGGTGCGAATGGTTACGTTTTTCAAGATTGGCGGAACGTCGCCATTGGCTACCCGCAGAGCAAAACCTTCCACTACTGCCGTCTTACCGACGCCAGCTTCACCGGTCAGAATCGGATTATTCTGACGGCGGCGGGTGAGAATGTCGACGACCTGACGTATTTCGAAATCTCTGCCTAGCACGGGATCGATCTTTCCCAGCCGTGCATTCTCGGTGAGGTTCACGGTGTACTGGTCGAGATTTGGCGTCTTCCCGCCGGCTGCCTTTTTTGCGGGTTCGGCGCCCGACTCTTCCAATTCAGCGCCGCGGGCTTCTTCTTGGGAATTGGCCACGAAGGCGAGAAAATCTTTTCGCAACGACTCAGCGTCGATCTTCTGGAATTCCTTGCTGATATCGCGCATCATCCGCGCCAGTTCATCGTTGCTGGCGAGGGCGAGCACGGTGAAGCCAGTACGAATCTGGCCTGCGTTGTACTCTATCGAGCCCAAGGTCCACGCTTCGGTCAACATCTTTAAGAGCGTTGGACTCAACGCCGGGGTACGCGCATTCCCCGACTTCAGTTTGTCGAGGCCGCGGCTTAACTCTGCGGTCAGGCGGGAGGTATCGACACCAAACTGTTTGGCAATGGGCGCGAAGTCTCCGTCGCTGGAATCGACCAGCTTCATCAGGTAATGCTCGATTTCGATGTCGTAGTGAGTCCGCGATAGACATAACCCAGCGGCCGCCTCCAGCGCAGACCGCGCCTGATCGTTCAGCTTGCCGATAAGAGACTTCAGATTGAGGCCCATAAAGGTCCCCTCCATTTACCTACAGGTTGAGAATCGTTTCGTCCGGATCTCTCTGCATGGCCGAAGATTTCAGCCAGCTTACCCATCCGAGCCGCATTGCGGAGTCGCCCTCGAATCCAATTTCAGGAGCGGGCGCTTCTTCGCGCTTCAGAATCAGCTGCAATTCAAAATCAAACTCTTCATTGGAGAAAAATCGCGTGAACGCTCTTAGCGGCTCAAACGCGCTTCCTTCCGGAAGGAATTCGCGATATTGCTCCATCGTCAAGGGACCCAGTTTCAATCGAATGCGCGACTGCTGATCCCAAACCTGGTCGCCAACGACGGCTCCGCCGCCCAACTGTTGCGAGTCGCTATCATACTCATCCATGCAACACTGCGTATCGGGAGTCAGCGGGTACCAGGCGCCGGCAAATTGCTCGACTTCTACGGGAACGTCGAAGTAGTCCGCAATCATCTGCTGCAATCCCGCCGCGGACCGTGACTGCAGCCCCAGAAGCCCGGCATAGTGCAGCAATGCTTCGTCCGGAAGCGGCTGCCTGTCCTGCAACCCCGGAGTTCCAAGACCTATAAGATCGAGCAGGTGCTGGCTGAATACGTCTCGGCCTTCCACCCCGTAGGTGACTGGGAACCGGTACTTCTCCCATCCCCGGTAAAAAAGTGAGATCGCGCGATGATTAAAGATATCGAGAAAAGATTCCAGAGTGTGATCTTTAGCGCGCTTGCGTTCCAGAATGAGCTCGGTATAACTATACGGCAGCACTCCCATCGGCCCGGTGATGCCCATGAAGTTAACCTTCATACGCGGCGCCGCGTGCTCCGCCCACTCCAGCGACTGCACCTGGCTTGCAGGAAAGGCCAGCCCGTTATTGACCGCGAAGCGCACGGACTCATCGTCGGGATTAAAAAACTGCCCGACCGGCTGCCGTCCATGGCCTAACCGCTGCAACAGATGAACCGCCTGGAAGAATTCGAAAGAACAGGCGTCTTCACGCAAAGCTTCTTCAATTTCGGATTCGACTAAACCAGAATCTTCCTTCCCGCCCGGGGTTGCCATTCGTGCAAAGCCTCCTTTCTTTGCGGAGTCGTAACCGCCAACTGGGTAAAGCTGTTCAGCGAAGCACTCAGTCCCAGAAAATGCTCCAGCACACTCGCGAAAAGGTACGCCCCACCGCCCGTGAACTGATCTTCATCAAGCTCTATTTGCACCCGCATACCGCGTGCAAAGGTGATGCCGTCGTCGGAAGAGACTCGCGCGAAGTGCCGCTTGCTCTGCACATTCAGGATGCTGTCGATCACATTCTGTGAATACGCCGATCGCCCGTGATCGTACAACCGCAGAATTTGCTGAAGTGACTCCCGGCCTTCCTGTACCAGCGACAGATGATTCAACGAAAGATGCGAGATAAGCCGCCACAATGCGCTTTTGCCTATTGGTGGACGCATCGTCGCTGTGGGCTTCCGCAGTGCGACAATTCGCTTGAGGGCACCCGAGCCTTCGAGTTCAAAGTCTCCCTCTTCATTGCCAAAAGGAAGCCGAGCCGGAAGGTCCCGGTTGGTGCAGGTGGTACGGATGGAAATAATAGTCCCCTCGGGATCGACCGGACGCATCGAGAGATCGACCAGCGATAGGAACATGTCGGTTCCCTCGTCATTCGGACGGTTCGAAGGTCGTCGTCGAGCAAGCCAGAAACTTTGCTGCTTATTGCCACGGGTTGTGTGTTTGAGCGAATAAAAGGGCTCGAAAGTCGTCGTCTGCTGTGTCCCGGTGTTAATGCAGGTCACATCGTCAACCGAGAAAACTTCGGTTGCATATGGGCGCCGCACGTCCGGTTGAATCTGATATTCGTACTTGCGCTGCGTCAATTGGATCGGTTCGGCCGTCTGAGGGAATAAGTTGACGATAGGCGAACATCCCAAACGGAAGGTCTTCTTCGACAGTTCGATCTCAAGGCGTTCCCGCCGGTCTTCGCCCTCCACGTCAGAAATTAGAAAAATGAATTCGACGGCGTCCTTGAACCCTGCAGGCCACACTCGCTCCAGCCCGGTGAGATCAATGAAGAAAAACTTCTCTGGGAAGCTGAAATACTCCATCAACAAACGGTGACCGATGAAGGAACGGTGGGAATAGGGCACCATGCCTTCATTCTCCCCAAATCCCACCGCCTTTAGCGCTGATGCCGGCAGAGTGACCGGAAGGACTCTTGATTTGGGGTTCGGATCGCGCACCAGGATTCGGTTGACACGGCTGAAAAGAAGTTCGTAAACCGTGTTAACGAAGCCGCCTTCGCCGTCAAGATAGAAACGCAAATTGCCGACATTCAGCTCCTGCAAATTCACATCGGGCGCGCAGCGAAGTTCCAGGCGAATGGCGCCGGAAGAATCAGACGCCTTCACTGCCGGTTGTAGTCTTCCGGGTGTCTTCCACTCTGCGGCGGCAACCGATAACGGCCACAGCGTGGTGTCATAGCAGGTGCGGAAGGTGCAAGGCACTCCGCCCACCGGACGAGAATACAAAGCTGAATTTCGGTCGATCCGCAGAGCCGTCGTCAGCTTGCCTTTGCTGGGATCAAGCTGGAATTCGGCGACCGACATCGAAGGCACTGGCCGAATCAACTGAGGATAGATAACCGTCAGCAGGGCTTCGCTGATCTCGGGGAATTCGTCATCCATCTTCAGATGAATGCGGGCAGCAAGAAAGGCAAACGCTTCGAGCAACCGCTCCACGTGCGGGTCTTCGCATTTGGTCGGCTCTAGAACGAGGCGCGAGGCGACTTTCGGGTTCTTTTCCGCAAACTGACCAGCCATTTTGCGCAGGTAGTCAAGCTCCCGCTCGTAATAGAGCAGCAGATCATCCCGCATGGGCGCCTCCCGAAAGGCGGCATGCGCCACTTCTCAACTCGATTACGGTATCGAACGAAATCGGCTCAGGCGACGGATCCATGAGCAGCATGGCCTCGATGCGAAGCCGGAACTCCTGAATTCCCGCTGCCCCTGATTCGATAGGCACTATGCGTACGTTACCCAACCGCGGCTCGAACAGTTTGATCGCAGCCAACAACTGGCGGACGAGTTTTGTCTGGTCGGACGCGGACACCATGGTGAAGGAAGAAAAATCCGGCAAACCAAAAACGTAGGTCGAACGGTTCACTTCCTTGAGCGCCTCGTCAGGTTCCTCAAAGATGCGCCGTGTATTCAGAAGCCATTCTAGGTCGCGACGAACCGCAGCCTTCAGCACGCGCACCGATTGTGCCCGGCTAAGGGGCGATTCAACCTGGCTATGAGGTTCGTTGTCGATTAAACGGTCGAGGACGGAAAGCGTGACCGTAACGTCGCCTGGGGTCCTCGCCATGGTTTACCCCGCGCCCAGTGCCCGCACCGGGTCGAGTCGGCAAATGCGTTCGAATAACCTTTGCTTTTCCGCGGCATCCTCCTGCACCCGGGCACTTACGGTCATGATGGTGGCAAGGGCTGCCGCGATGGTTTGGCGCTCCTCCCAATCTTCCAACTTGTGAGTTTCGATAACGGCGGCGATGTCCTCGAGCAGAGGCTGTGCGATGGCTTGGTGCCCCGATGACACGCACAGATTCACCAGCTGAAGTGTGCGCTGAAAACGTCCTCGACCGGAGCGTTGCTGGGCAATTTCGCTGCGCATGATCTCGAATGCCTTGTCGGCGAAACCGGCTGCCAGAGCCTGCTGCGCCAGGGCATAGCTGTCTGAGGCCTTTGCAGGCCAGGAAGCATTGGCGGCACCGCTTTCGGCGATGTCGCTGGAGGGCGCGACGGCAGCGCCTTCGAGAAGCCGTTTCAGCCACGCTTTGGTTTCCGAATTCGCGGTCGGAGTGTCATCCAGCAAGCTGGCTTCCAGTAACTGCGGAAGGTCAGTCAATAAAGTTCGCAACTCCGAACGGATGGCGTTTGCAATCGCTTCGTACTTACTCCCCAAGCCGTCACACGCCTCGATTGAGGCCCGCTGTAGGTCCAACCATGCCCGGCTGCAGGGAAGGGACATGGCGTTCTCCGCAGCCTCCAGAAGGTCCGACCAATTGTGGCTGAGTGCGAGACGCTTAATGTGCTGCCGGAGTTCAGTGGGAGGCGCTTCCAACATCGTCGCGTCTGAGTTTTGCGCGGCCGCGCGTAATTCTCCCCAACGCAACCCCCTCATCATCAGGTAGGGGGCTGGGCTATGCGGTTCGCGCTTGCGCAAAAATGCAGCGGCAGTAGCGATGGCGGCGATTGCCTGCCGGCGATCCGCAGGCTCAGAACTCGCCAGACCAATCAGAATTCCAGCGGGACCGCTGGCTGATGCAGCACTCGCGGCGCCAGCCACAGGCCGGCCATTGCCCTCGGCTGATGAAGCCGCGGCAGGTTGTTCTACAACATCCGGCTCGGTCTCGCGCTTCTTCTGCAGCAAGGTGTGGATGGAATGCCTGACTTCCTCGCTCGCGATTTTCAGCTTACCGAGAGATGGTGCTGAATTTCCAAACTTTTGACTGCAGACCTCGTCAAGGGCCCTGATTGTCTCCAGGCAGGCGTCGAGGTCCTTTTCCGCCTGCGCATAGAAAGCCTTTGAAGTTTCTGAGAAAGCCTTGTCGAAGAGCTCAGGGGCCAGTTTCCCTTCGGTAAGTCGTTGGGCGCGGGTCTCCTTCTCTTTATCGGTCTGCGCGGCCTGCTCATATCCAACCACGCGTGATTCTTTGAATTTGAACCAGTCGTATCCCGAGCGAACCATGGGAACGGATTTAAGAGGAACTTCCAAGGCCGAACCGATCCATTCGAGAGGCGCTGCCCGCAATTCCAAGTCCCCTTCGTCGATGGGCGGGTAAAGGGTCTCCCAAAAACTCGAAATTAGACCCTGGCAAAGAACCAAGCCCTGATGGAGTCCGGAATAGCCCTCGGTCCAGAGCATCGCCTCGGTGAGCCAGGCAGCAAGCTGAAGATCCTTGGTTCGAGTGGAAAGCGCCTCTTGGGCAAGCTTCTTCACTAGCCCAAAGTCAGCTGATTTGCGCTCGTGCTGCCAGTCGCCTTGTGCCAGGTTGTCGTCCTGCCGGCGGGCCTCTTTTATCCTGTCGTAAATGAGCAGCTTGGTGTCGTAGCGGACGTCGGTTCCGCTTGGATTGTCGCCGGCAATGGGGGTTAAGAGGTTTTCACTTAGCGGCATGGAATGAATTCAGATCAATCAGCTGCGGGAGAAACCGACTCATCAACGGCAAACTCCAGCGAGCGTACCTCGAGGAACGGAATCTCCTCATCATCCAGGAAGAATGTCTTCTGGCCGGAGGGATACTCGCGTCCTTCATCGTCAGCCGCCCAGTCTGTGACTCGACCCAACCAAACCGACTCGTTGCCGTTCTTCCACGAATAGGGATAGATCGCAGGAATCAGCACTTCCCCGAGCTCGGTTCCCTTGAACGCAGCCCCGGTTTTAACGAAGGCCGGCGTCCACAATGTGTCGCGCAACCGCTTCGGTGGTTCGATCTCAACCGAGGCGATATGTTCGAACGGAATCCAGAGATAGGCGCCAGCCGCAAAAACTTCCAGACGGGGGCCTATGTCGGGGTCTGCGTCCCTTAAACTCTTGAATGCCTTTCCGTTGAGTTTTCCTTCTGGGCAGGCAGAAGACTTGGCAGCCGGGAATTCTTGCCGATCGAAAACGCCGTGCCGGAGTCTCTCGGCGTGAAGTGCGGAATAGTACAGCACCGCACCCAATTCTGTTTGTGAATCGCCTTGGGCTAGGACGCCAAGCTGCTTTTCCGCGCGATCAAAATCTCCGGAAAAGCAAAGCAGTTCGAAGAGGAAGGTGCGCTGGGCGGTATCGGCAGGGCGCTCCCGCAAGTAAGCGGAGAGCTCTCCCTGTGCCTCGCGCACCTTTCCTTCTTCGAACAAGCGCTTCGCAGTCGCTGGGCTGGGCATAGGTCAACCGGAGCACTTCTACCACTTTACGAGCTTAAGAACGTCAAAACCTCGGTCCACGAAGCCCTGGAGCTTGCCATCTTTTTCAGGGTTGTAGCTGACCTTGATTTTCGAGAATGCAAATGAGACCGACTCCGTCGGATTCTCATTGGACCCGGAAACCTGGACCGATGTAATCAAAGCATCTTCCATGTGAATCTTGAAGTAATCTTCCTGTTTATCGCCCATGGGTTTGTCATAAATAATATCCACCTTTTTCAGGTAGTTTCCCTGGACGCATTGCTCGAACAAGCTGGGCGAGGTTTTATCCAGAACTTTCATGACGCTGATATTGCTAAGGTCGGCGCGTCCCGACCGCGATTCGCTGCCAGAGGCTCCTGGTCCTATAACGGAGCTATTGGCAGCACCGAAGCTAAACGACAGGATGTCGATTGCGTTTGACCGGCTGGTGCTGGGTCCTGGAATCCCATCAATTACTAAATATGCGTTTACGGCCATCGTTCTCTCCTTTGTGCCGAAACTTCAAAGTTGGTTGACAGAAATGTGGCGTTTAGCACTCACACGCGTAAGTGCGACGAATTCAGCAAAAACTACTTGGCCGGGCCAGGAAGCTCTGCGACCAACCGCAGAGAAACCGTAAGCTCGTCCAGTTGGAAGTGCGGGCGCAAGAACGCAACTGCCCGGTAAACTCCAGGCTTTCCTGCGACTTCGGTGACCTCGATACGCGCCTCCCGCAAGGGGCGTTGCGCTTTGGTCGCCGGAGAGGCCATGTCATCTGGGGTCACATAATTAGTGATCCAGCGGTTCAGGAATCGCTCGGCTTCTTCGCGCGACATGAAGCTGCCGATCTTGTCACGCATCATTGCCTTCAGATAATGCGCAAACCGCGACACTGCCATGATGTAAGGCAGTTGCGCGGACAGGCGGGCATTGGCGTTCGCCGAATCTGAATCGTAGACTTTCGGCTTCTGGCAGGTTTGAACGCTGAAGAAAGATGCGTAATCCGTGCCCTTACAGTGGACAAGCGGTACAAATCCCAAATCCGCCAGTTCCTTTTCGCGTCGGTCCGTGATCGGAATTTCTGTCGGGCACTTAAGGGCGATATCGCCTTCGTCGGTAGAGAAGTTGTGGACCGGGAGACCCTCAACCAATCCGCCGCCCTCGACGCCTCTCATCGCCACGCACATGCCGTACATAGAGAATGAGTTGGTCATCCGGGTTCCCAGGGAATAAGCAGCATTCATCCAGAGATACTTGGAGTGATCGGTGCCATCGACATGTTCTTCGTAGCTGAACTCGTCGACCGGCTTGCTGTCTTTTCCGTAGGGCAAGCGAGAGAGTGTGCGTGGCAGGCACAGTGCAACGTAACGGGAATCTTCACTCTGTCGGAATGACTTCCACTTGGCGTATTCCGTGCTGTCGAAGATTTTGGCGAGATCGCGCGGCGCGTCAAGCTGGGTGAAGCTTTCCAGATTCAACAAGTCGGAAGCTGCAGAACTAACGAAGGGCGCGTGGGCCTGCGCGGCCACGTGCGAAATCCCTTCCAGCAGCGCCATGTCTTCGGGATGCTTGCCAAACTCGTAGTCACCAATCAGGGCTCCAAACGGGGCTCCGCCGAAGACGCCGTATTCTTCTTCGTAGACCTTCTTGAACAGGGCGCTCTGGTCGAACTCGGGCGCCTTTTCGATGTCGCGCAAAAGCTCTTTCTTGCTGGCGTTCAGCATCCGGATCTTAAGCTGCGTCCCGGTTTCGCTGTGGTCCATCATGTACTTGACGCCGCGCCAGCTTCCTTCCAGCTTCTGGAACGAAGGATGATGCATGATCTCGTTCAACTGGATCGAGATCAGATGATCGATTTGCGCGATACGCGCATTGATCATCATCTCAGCGTCTTTGGCCACCGTCATCGATCCTTCAAGCACCTGGGAGACGAATTCCTGCACCAGGTTCTTGCCGCGCTCACGAGCTGCGGGTTCCGCTCCGAATCGTCCCTGTTCGACAATCTGATCGAGTAGACCTTTGTCCTCAGTCGTTACTGTGGTTGCAGCGCCGGGTTGGGAGGCTACTGGGTTAGCCATTGGTCTCTCCCTCCTTCGGCCCGATTTCTTTCTTCAACTTGTCAAGATTCTCGGTCTTGCCGACCGCATCAAGAAGCAACTCTTCGAGCTTATCGTTGCCTTGAAGAGTTCCCCGCAAGTCCGCCAATCGCGTCCGCAAATCCAGCATCTCCTTGAGAGGCTTGACCTGCTTGGCGACATTGACGGGCTCGAAGTCATCCAATTTCTTGAAGTGAAGATCGACCTTCAACTGAGGCGCGTTGGCATCCTCGCTGAGCTTGTTCTCCACCGCGAAAGAGAGATGCGGCTTCATACCCTCAAGCACGCTGTCAAAATTGTCGGGGTTTACCTCGACAAACTTGCGATCCTTGAGCCGCGGCAGCGGCTGTTCGGGCTGGCCGGTGAAGTCTCCCAGCACTCCGACCACAAATGGCAATTCCTTGACTTCGATTGCGCCGCCGACCTCAACGTCGTACGTAATCTGAACGCGAGGTGGACGCACGCGGTCCAATTTGTGTTGCGCGCTTTGTCTGGCCATCAGATCTCCTAACGATCACAGAATGAAAATAACTTTTGCGCTTGCTGATCCTAAATGCGTGGGAATGCCTCTCTTGGGGGGAAAGAAAAACAGTTGAGAAGCTAAGGAGCGGCCCTGAACCAGTCTCCAATACCCTGCATTGGCAACCCCATTGAACATATCCGACACTTCCCGCGCAACCGTAAAATTATTGAGATCCACGGGAACGGAACTCCAGCGCAGGAGCGGACTGCCGGAGCGAGGGAATTGTAGCACCAAAGTTAGAAACTGCAGCGGCGTCACAACAAAAATTTATCTGCCGTCCGTCTTTGTTTCAGCCCTGCCTGACCCGGAAAGCCATATATGGCGGGCGTGTCGCCTTCGAGACAATGTAGTATTCTCCGAACTCTGCCCGTGAATGCGAGCCGTGGCGCCAGCAACTGAGGCACTAGCCTTTCCATACCTCGGTCGCGGAAAGACCACCAAACAAATGAAAATCCTGTCACCCGAACACGCCGCCCGCCTCCGCCAGTTTCTTGCCGACTCCGGTTACGAGGAAGACAATCTGCGGGAAAAACTTGGGCTTTCCGAGCTGCCCTCCAGCCGCCTACGGAACCTGGCCAGACTTTTGGACGGAACGCGGGAAAACACCTGCCTGAACTCCCTGCTGCGCTGGTTCTGGATCGGAGTGCCGGTAGATTCCGCCACGGCCCAAGCATCGGTCCCTCCATGGTTCACCGATCTCGGCCTCGATTGCGGACTGCTTCGCGAGGATGCCGGGAAAATCGTTCCCGAGGCGATGCTGGTTCCGACGGGAGGGCTTGCGGTAGCCTCCGACCACACCCGGCACATTGAGGCTGGCAATGCCCAGTGTGTCTTATGGCCAAATCCCACCAGCCGCCTGCTCTCCCGGTTCATGGTGCCTCGGCCTTCCAGCCTCACTTTGGACCTCGGCACCGGCAACGGGGTTTTAGCGCTGCTTGCGGCTGGACACAGCGAGCACGTGGTTGCAACCGACTTGAACGCCCGGGCCACGGACTTCGCGGCTTTCAATGCACGCCTGAACGGCATCGAAAACATCGAGGTACTGACGGGAGATACCTTCGAGCCAGTCAGAAGCCGCCAGTTCGATTTGATCCTCTCGAACCCGCCTTTTTTCATTACCCCTGCTACCCGCTACCTTTTTTGCGATAACCCTCAGGAACTCGACCAGATGTGCCGCAGCTTGGTGCGACAGGCCCCGTCTCACTTAAACGACGGCGGATACTTCCAGATGCTCTGTGAATGGGCCCAATTGAGGGGACAGCCGTGGGAGGAGCGGGTCTCCGAATGGTTCGATGGTATCGGCTGCGATGCCTGGGTCATGAAAGGACATAGTCAGGATCCGGGCGAGTACGCCCAGGAGCGTATCCGGGAAACCAATCCGTCGCCCGAGCGTGATGCCGAGCTTTATGACAGCTATATGAGCTATTACCGGGAGAAAGGCGTAGAGGCTATTCACGACGGGATGGTGGCAATCCACAAGCGGCCGGGTAAGAACTGGGTGCTCCTAGAAGAGGTTTCGCAAACTCCGAAGGAGTCCTTCGGGCAGTCGGTGATAGACAGGTTCGAGGCTCGAAATTTCCTGCAGGAGCATGCCTCTGACGATCAACTTCTGCAAGCCAAGCCAAAACTATCTCCCGACGCCCGGCTAGAAGAGCAGTTACGCCCCAGCGATGGCAAATGGCAGGCAACTTCCCTCAACCTTCGCCTCGGTAAGGGCCTTCCCTATTCGACAACAGTTCAACCACTGGTGGTGGAGTTTCTCAGCGGGTGCGACGGAACCCGGACGATGGGAGAACGGGTCGCCGCCCTGGCGACCAAGGTTGATGCGCCACTCGAGCAAGTGCAAAAAGAGTGCGCAGCCATCGCCAGGGTATTAATTGATCGCGGCTTTTTGAGGTTTTAGCCGCTTGACGACTGTACAGAGTCCTTTCATAATTCCTGCCGTGCGTGGCGGCCATTAAATCACGTGGACCGGCAGGTTAAGGTGTGTCGATGCCGAAGTTGACGGGCAACCTTCGAATCACTACAAATCCCGGAACTGCTCAAGGTCCTGCTCACTTTGAGGTCACCTTCGTGCCTTATTCAGGTCGGATTAATTCTCATCCGGTTAAGGTAGGTAATCACGACGATCTGGTTCAGTTTCTGATGAGAATAAAACTCAGCGAGGACGAAGCTGGAAGGTGGGCGGGACGGGCGAGGTCGGAGGGAGTCATTTTGATTCCTAACATTGAACGAAGCGAAGCACAGCTTAAGGACAGCGGGCTTCTGGCGTAACCGCTTGCGCACATTCGAAGTATGCTAGAGAGCGCTAACCACATCATCTGCATTCGACCAGTCTGTACAGAACACTCGGCCGAGGACTAGAAAAATGGGCATTCCCACACACAAGCAATGGATGCAGGACACGGCTGCCGGATTTACCAGTCCGCGCAGTCCCAGGCTGAAGGCTCTCGACGACGCCATTATGCAGTACGACAAAACCAAGAACCCTAAAGACGTCTGGAAAATCAAGAACGCTTTTGAAGACTGGAAACGCTACAAGGGCCTCACCTGGGACAAAGGCGTTCGCAACAATAAAGGCGCCGTCACCCAGCTGAGCACAGATCTCGACAAGCTGGACTACCGCACCTACCAGATCACGCATTTCAGCATGCCGGAACTGATGGCACTCCAGCATGTGGCCAAGGAACGGAAGAAGGTGATTGCTGAAATATTCAGAGGCAAGGAGGTCACCTTCAAAGGCGCAAAATTGAAGGAGCAGTTGAAGGCTTCCGCCGATAGCATGCAGGAGGCAGCCAACAAAGGTGCGGCCTACCTCAAGTCAATTGGAAAAGGCCCCTCCCCAAAAACCGCTGGACCTTCGGCGGCCGACATTCTTCGTAAGAAAATGCTGGAGATGGTGAAGACTTTCTTCAGCGTGGAAGGAATCGAACAACTTGGAAGCTTGGCTGGGCTGATCCTCGGTATTTTGGACAAGGCCGCTGTCAGCATTCCTCCCGTCGTCGGCCATGTGAAGGACGGCTACGACCTTTTCACTGAATGGGCCAAGGTCGGATCAGGCCTCTACACTCAATACAACATCTCCGAGCGGCGCTATGTTATCGAAACTGGAGTACCTACAGCCGCATTCAGCGCCTTGCAAGCTTGTCTCAAGGACGAAACCAAGAACCAGGCTATCAGCGCTACTCGTGCCACTTCATCGTTCGCATTGAAAACCGGTCTCGCTTTTGTGGACGGAGGCGCGATCAGCGGACCGGTGGTAGGCACAGTCAACGCCCTGGCCGATTTTTCCCACAAGATGTACCTGCTGGGTACGGAGTGGAAATCGACGCAGGCGATCAATCTTGCTCTCACTGCCGGAGAATTGGACATTCGGCTCTTCCGGGCCTACCCACTCATGGGCTGCTATTTGCTGATTAGCGCCACTCTAAGCGACTTGATCCCCATTGAATCCTTCGGCACGCCTGGCTGGATGGACTACATCGAGAGCATGAAAAAGAACGCCTTTGACGACATCTACGACGCCGCGACCGGCCTCGTAGAGCAGTCGCCGTGGGAAATCACTGGACTGCCTAAACGCCCAAAAGGCTCGGGCGGAAGCCTGTTTGACACGGTGAAGCGGGTGTTTTCCACCGTAAGTCCCCTTGGAGACTTGAAAGACCTGAAGGACATCGGGAAAAAGAGTTAAGGTGCTTTTTTCGAGTTAAAGGCGTGTGCCTCGTCGGTATAAAAAGACGAGAGATCGGCGCGGCTGAAGGCCGTGTTATCCCCCAAATTAGAGTTTGGATTCTTCAAGGGTCCCTTGAACGTCCCCGTGGTCTTTGATTCCGGGCTACAGAGTTGTTATTGTGAGCAGGCAATCTATAGCCCATGAAACAACTTCAGCCAGTGATTTGGTCGAAAGGCACTTTCCTCACCCCCCAACACCTTCAGGTGCAGGACCGGTTTCTTGAAGACTCGCTCAACTTCCGCCTGCAAGCGCTCAAGTTCTGCGCATGGGGTTTTACCGAGCTCACTATCGACCAAGAGCGGCTGACCGAAGGCCAAATTATGGTGGCCCGGGCTGCCGGAATTTTCCCCGATGGTTTGCTATTCGATATTCCAGAAGCAGATCCTCCGCCGCCGTCTAAGTCCATCGCCGAATATTTCGAGCCAGGCACGCAGAGTCTTGAGGTTTATCTCACCGTGCCCGATTATCGCTCCCGTGGGCTGAATGTATCCCTGACTCCGCGTGAAGCCGGCACCCGTTACCTTGCGGAGGTAACCTCTTTTCGGGACGAAAACACCGGGGCCACCGAAAAACCCGTTCAGGTGGCGCGCAAGAATCTACGCATCCTCGCGGAGGGCGAAAGCCTACAAGGCAACTCCGCGCTGCGCATGGCCAATATAGAAAAGACCGATGCCGGAACATTTCGTCTTAACCCACGCTTTGTCCCCCCGCTGCTGAATATCAGTGCCAGCGACTATGCGCTAGGGATACTTCGAGGATTAATTGAGATTCTCTCCGCGCGCAGTTCGCAGCTTTCGGGAATGCGTCGCCAGAAAAACCAGAGCCTGGCGGATTTCACGGCTTCCGACATCGCGGATTTCTGGCTGCTGTACACCGTGAACTCGCACTTCCCTATGTTCAAACACATGTTTGAGAATGGAAGCGGGCACCCCGAGGAAGCCTACTCTGCGATGTCGGCCCTGGCTGGCTCCCTGACTACCTTTTCGCAAAGGATTCAGCCGCGTGATCTTCCTGTCTACGATCACGACCGGATCGGACCGGTTTTCGCGGAACTGGATGAAAAACTTCGCTCGCTGCTCGAAACCGTTGTGCCGACCAACGTGGTTTCACTCCCACTAAAAAAAGTCCAGAACTCGATTTACGCCACCTCGATCGACAAGGAAAAATATCTTGTCAACACGCGCATGTTCCTGGCGGTATCGTCGGACGTTAAAGAAGAGGATCTAATCCGCAAGGTCCCGCAACTGGTGAAGACCTGTTCGGCAACGCATATCGATCACCTGATCAAGCAGGCGTTGCCAGGCATCCAACTGACTCACCTAGCCAATCCGCCCAGCGCGATTCCGGTGAAACTCAAATACCAGTATTTCAGTCTGAATCAATCGGGCGCGGCATGGGAAGCAGTGGGACGAGCGCACAATTTTGCCGCCTATGTTCCAGGGGACTTCCCCAATCCAGAGATGGAACTGTTGATCCTCATGCCTCAAAGTTGATCGTGGATCGTTTTGCCCGCTCAGTGGGGCTTAAGTACGAAATAGAGCACCAGGGCGATGCCCACGACCAGAACCACATTCAAGACAATGATGAGCGGAAGGTAGCTTGGCGCCTTAGCCGCGGGTGCCGGAGCCGGTGGCGCGGGCACCGGAGGAGCCGCCATCTGTGGCGGAGGCACCTGCGGAGCCGACGGCATTTGAAAGGCGGGCGGCTGAGGAGCGGCCGGCGCCTGGGGGAAGGCGGGAGCTTGCGGCATCGCTACGGCGGGCGGAGTAAAAGCAGGAACGGCCACTTGCGGCGGACTAGCCGGTGGAGCCTCAGCGGGAGGCGGCGGAGCGTTCCGCGGGCCTCCAGAGATTATTCGGGTAAATTCGCTCGGCCCGGCTGACGTCGGCGGACGATTCACAACCGGCTCCGCCGGCGGCGCCGAAAACACTCGACTTTGCTCGCCCTTTTCCTCGTTGCCCCACATTGGCCGCAGACCTGCACTCGGAGGCGCTGAGTTTTGCGCGGGAGCATGCCCTCGATCGATATTCGTAGCGTCGAACTTTGGGGCCATGAATCCGCCCCGGTCTGGGGACGGCGGATCCGGGGTTCGCGGGCGCGGCGGGTCTTGCCTTAATGGAGTGCTTTCTTGCGGCACAACACCACGGTCGAAAACCGGGATGAAACTCGGCTCAGGCCTTTGGGGCTCCGGCGTAGGCTGCGATGGGGAGTTGAACATCCTAGTGAACTCTCCCTCACGCTTGCCAGAGGATGGCGCAGGAAAGCTATCTGACTCGACTGGCGGCTGTGGTGGCGCTGAATTGAATCCGCCGCGAAAGAACTTGGTGAACTCCCCCGTTTTGGAACGCGGGTCTCGCTGGGAACCGGAATCAGGAGCGGGAGGTGCCGAAGCAAAGAATTCACGGGTGAATGATCCCCGTTGTGACGCTGGCTGGTTCGGGCTCAAATCCGGAACCAGAGGCGACCGCTCGTCGGCTACTGGGACCGGTTTCGGGTCGCTGTCGTGGAACATCCGAGTGAACTCACCGACTGGTTTCTCCACCACCGGAGGCGGAGCCGGTTCACGCTTCGGTTGTCTGGGGGAGAACGCAGCTGCCTTAGCTGGTTGTTCGGATACAAATCCTTGAGTTACGTCGTCCGATCCCTTTGAAGCACCACCCCTGCGTTTCTCCGCAAATACCTCGTAGGCCTTCACCCAGGTCTCAATCGCCAACGGATCCGAGGGATAGCTGGTGACGAGATAGACGCTGCGGGAAGCCGCGTCCTGTCCGGAATCGATGATCACCCCCGGTGGGTCGGGAGCCAGTTGCCGGAAGGCCTGAAGGATGTCTCGAGTACTGGGCGGTTTGGGATCATCTTTCCAGCGGATAACGCAGACCAGACGGCGCAGCCGAGTTCGAATTTCCTCCGCCAGAAAGACCTCTACATCGCCTCCGGCGATGGCCTCAAGCAGGTCGTATTTGCCGATCGATCTCATATCGCGCAGACGCGCAGACGGGGTCAAACAGCCGCAGCCCGCGGGTTCCGCGCCTTTTGAGCAGCTTACACCCCATTAACTTGACAGTAAAGTGTTGAGCCCCTAGCATCAATGACCTGAGTCACCGGGAGTTCGTATCTCCGCGCGGGGAGCGAACTGTGCATTCACCGATTCCACAGTTTGCGACCAATCGGCCTGAGTTTGCGATGAAAATGCTCTCCAAGATCGTCTGGTCCGAAGGTATGTACCTGGGTCCGCATCACTTTCAGGCGCAGTCGAGATATTTCGAGGACTCCATCCAATTCGCAACCGCCAATCTCTGGGATGACGCCCACGGAGTTGCGGCATGCCAACTGGATCCTGACGCGCTGCGCAATGGCATCGTCTCCGTCATTCATGCACGCGGCTTGTTTCAGGACGGCCTGGTGTTTGACATGCCGGAATGCGATCCCCTACCGGCACAGCGCAGCATCACAGAAGCCTTCTCGCCAACCGCCGGTCACATCACCGTGAGCCTCGCAATTACGCGGTGGTCGCCCGACGGCCATAACTGCGAACTGGAACCGGTGAATGGAAGTACTGCTCGTTACCTGGGAGATCTTCGGGAACTCCATGATGAAAACACCGGGCGCGACGACAAGCCGGTGCGGTTGGGTCGAAAGAATATTCGCCTGGTTCTCGATACCGAGATCACTCCCGAATTGTGGACGCTGCCGATTGCGCGCATCGTGCGCGACGGCTCGGGACACTTTGCATTTGACAGCCACTTTATTCCGCCATGCGTAAAGATCAGTGCCAGTGACCGCCTATTGAAGATCCTCTCAAGACTGGTCGAGATACTGCAGGAGAAAAGCGAGGTCGTCTCTCAGGATCAGCGTTCCGGAGGCGCCAAGTTTCAGGCCGGACTCTCATCGCGAAGTGTGGCTCAGTTCTGGTTTCTTCATGCCATCAACTCAAGCCTGACGCCCTTGCGGCATCTTCTTGAATCGAAGCACGGGCACCCGGAGGAGCTTTTCCGCGAGATGCTGCGGCTCGGCGGCGCTTTGTGCACCTTCGGTCTGGACGTTCATCCCCGCTCCCTGCCGTCGTACAATCACGCGCATCTAGACGACTGCTTCCAACAACTGGATGACCATATCCGCCGCCATCTCGAAATTGTGGTTCCATCACAGGCCGTGGTCATCCCTTTACGGCAAACGGAGCGCTACTTTTACGCGGGCGCAATCAAGGACGAGCGCTGCTTCGGAAATTCGCGCTGGATTCTCGCCATCAACGCCGCCATGGGAGAGGCCGACCTGATCGTGAAGACCCAGCAGTTTGTAAAGGTCTGCTCCGAGAAATTTGTGCCCGAACTGGTGAAGCGAGCCCTACCCGGCCTGAAGCTCACGCATATGCCGGTGCCGCCGTCAGCAATTGCAGCAAAGGTAGATCACCAATATTTTGCTGTAAGCCGTAGCGGACCTTGCTGGGAGCACCTGTTGCAAACCAAATCTGCGGGCGTTTATGTCCCCGGCGATTTGCCGTCTCCGGAATTGGAATTAGTCGTCATCTTTCAGGACTGACAATTCATGTCGTCATCCCAACATGTTTCGCCCCTCGGCAGTTACCGCGGCAGCAGTCCCGCGATGGACCGGCGCGGCTGGAATCTGGCCTTGTCGTTTCAGGAAGTATTCACCGCGATTGTGCGCTTGCGCTCCCGCAAGCAGGATGTCCCCAATGCGGAAGTTTTTCGTACCCAGATGAAGCAGGCGTTGCGGGCTGCCGAACAAGAGGCGGTCTCCCGCGGCTACGTAGCCGAAGATGTGCATCGAGCAATCTTCGCCATCGTTGCTTTTCTCGACGAGTCAGTTTTGAGCTCACGCAATCCAGCATTCGCCGAATGGCCCCGGCTGCCGCTGCAAGCGGAATTATTTGGACATCAATTAGCGGGTGAGGTGGTCTTTCAGGAACTCCAGAAAGTCCTCAGCCGCTCCGACTCCTCAGAAGGCGCTGATTTGCTCGAAGTCTTCTATTTGTGTATGTTGCTGGGCTTTCAGGGAAAGTATGCAGCGGGCGGACGCGGCGAACTCACCTCAATCATGTCGGCAGTCCAACAAAAAATCCAGCGAGTGCGCGGATCTTCCCCGCTTTCTCCGCGAGGCGGAATTCCTGCTGATGCAGTGCGGATGGCACAAGCCGATCCCTGGATTCGAAAGCTCGCCGTCGGCGCAGTGATCGCACTCCTCGCTACCGTGGCTCTATTTCTGGTTTTTAAATTCACGCTCACGTCCGGCATCTCTGAGGTGTCAACCGTGGCAACGCAACTCTACAGTTAGGGGGAACCTTCTTGGTTTACTTGGCAACCGGCGCGGCGCTACTGGTGTATCTCATCCTGAGCTGGTTCCTGGGTACCTGGCTGCACTTGAGGGGCTCCGATCTTTGGATTCTCCGTGGTGGCCTGGCTTTTCTAGGGTTGATTGCCGCCGGTAGCTTCCTTTGGTTCTATCACCGCGCTAAAAAAGCCGAGGGTGCGTCTTCCGATGGAGCATCGCCTGCTGGAGGAGACGAGGTCGATCTTCTTGTCCACGAGGCGGTCAAGCGGCTGCGCAGTTCCAGTCTCGGTGGCGGCGCCAGCCTGGGAAAGCTGCCTCTGATATTCGTCCTCGGCGATTCGGGGTCGGTAAAGACCAGCACCATCGTGAACTCAGGGCTGGAGCCCGAACTGCTCGCAGGTCACGCATATCAGGATAAGCAGGTGGTGCCGACACGGACGGCGAATCTTTGGTACACGCGGGAAGCCGTTTTCGCCGACGTTGGTGGTGACCTGTCTTCACAGCCTTCGCGCTGGGCACGTCTGGTAAGGCTGGTGCGCCCGGGCCGCATCTCTTCCTCGATGGGTAAGGGTCAACAGGCGCCCCGCGCCGCCATCGTTTGTTTCTCGTGCGAAAACTTCTTGCAGGCCGGAGCCAGTGAAGCTGCCTCGGCGGCCGCACGGAAACTCGGCGCAAGGCTGCAGGAAATCTCCAGCCTGCTCAGCATCAATTTCCCGGTGTACGTGTTATTTACAAAGATAGATCGAATTCCCTCTTTCGCGGAATACGCTCAGAATCTGAACAAGGACGAAGCCAGCGAAGTCCTAGGCGCTACGTTGCCGGTGCGGTCTCAGCAATCCGCCGGCGTCTATGCGGAAGAAGAAACCAAGCGCATCACGAAGGCGTTTGACGAATTGTTTTATTCCCTGGCCGATAAGAGGCTGACGTTCTTAGCCCGTGAGAACCAATCTGACAAGCTTCCAGGAATTTACGAATTTCCTCGCGAGTTGCGGAAAATCCGTACGTTACTGGTGCAATATCTGGTTGACCTGGCTCGGCCTAGCCAATTGCAATCGAATCCCTTTCTGCGTGGATTCTATTTTTCCGGTGTTCGCGCCGTGGTCATTGACGACGTAGCGCCGGCCGCTTTTGAATCGATGTCGCAGGCCTCGCCAGAAGGAGCCACCCGCATATTCAGCGGTGGGCAGGCCAGGCAGCACTCGCCGCTTCCGGTTCGCTCCGCCGGTTCGCGCAAGGTACCGCAGTGGGTATTTCTTTCCCGGTTGTTCAACGACGTAATCCTCAAAGACCGGGTCGCGCTAAGCGCCAGCGGGTTCAGCTCCAAGGTCAATGTATTTCAACGAGCGATGCTGGCCGTGGTTCTCGCTCTGTGTTTCATTGTCTGCCTCGGGTTCTTCATCTCATTCATGGGCAATCACGCCCTGAAACGAGATCTGGATGAAGCAGCGGCACAGGTGCCTGCAACCCAACTCGGGTCAGGGCAATTGGCTTCGTCGAACGATCTGCAGCGTCTGGATGGCTTGCGCCAGCAAGTAGCAATTTTGTCTCAGTATCGCGCCGAAGGTGCTCCCCTTCACCTGCGATGGGGACTCTATATTGGAGATCGGCTTTACCACGAGGCGCGACGGCTTTATTTCGAGCGCTTCCGACAGATGATGTTTGGCGCGACCCAGAATCAGATTGTTGCCTCGTTGCGCACTCTGCCCGATACGCCGGGTCCGAACGACACCTACGAAAAAGGTTACAACGGACTAAAAGCTTATTTGATCACGACATCCAATCATGATCGCAGTACGCAACAGTTTCTTTCTCCGGTGCTGTTGAGCTACTGGAGCGGGGGCCGCGAGGTCGATCCGCATCAGGCGGAGCTTGCCAAACAGCAATTCGATTTCTATGCCACTGAGCTGACAATCGACAATCCGTTCTCGTCGGACAACAGCCCGAAGGCGATTTCGAATGCCCGTTCGTACCTGTCAAGGTTCGCCGGCATCGATCGCTACTACCTTCCTCTGATAAGCGAAGCTGGACAAAAAAATCCTTCGGTGAGCTTCAGCCGGCAATTCAAAGATGCTGGCGACGTCATTTCCAGCCGTTACGAAGTAAAGGGCGCATTTACCAAGGGCGGCTTTGCATTCATGCAAACGGCGCTGGCGCAACCGTCGCGGTACATCAGCAATGAAGAATGGGTGTTGGGGAAGAGCACGTCAGAATCTCTCGACGCCACGCGCCTACAGCAGCAATTGTCGGAGCGCTACAACAAAGACTTCGCCAATGAATGGCGAACTGTTCTGAAGACCAGCACAGTGCTTGGATACAACAGCCTGCAGGACGCGGGGAACAAGCTTGGAAAGCTGGCCGGCCCGAGCTCTCCCCTGCTGGAATTGTTTTGGTTCGTTTCGCATAACACTGACGTCGATCAGCCTCAAATCCGCAATGCCTTCCAACCGGTGCAGAGTGTCCAGCCTCCCGGTCCTCCAGACAAATATATTCAGCCCCCTAATGAGCAGTACGTTTCCGCCCTCACCAACCTGCAGTCAGCGATCGGCTTGCTCGCCAATAGTCCGACTGGTACGGCTGATACTGCACTTGTGACTCAGACTTTAGCAGCTGGAACAGACGGCGACAAAGCTGTGGGTCAGATGGCGCAAAAATTTCGCGTAGACACCGACGCTCACATAGAAAACGTCGCGCAAAATCTTTTGCAAGCGCCGATCCTGCATGCGGAAGCTCTCATCAAGATGGGGCCGCGCGATGCGCTGAATGGCAGCGGCCGGCCGTTCTGCTCGCAGTTTGCTGCTGTCACCCAGCTCTATCCTTTCAATCCGGCATCGCCGACCGATCTTCCTCTTGCCCAGTTTGCCCAGGTTTTTGCTCCCGGAACCGGGGCACTGTGGACCTTCTATGACACCAAGCTGAAGCCGTTCCTGACCAAGAACGGCTCGCAATACGTTCCCATTAGCTCCGGAAATGTCAATCTTTCGCCAGCCTTCCTTAGTTTCTTTAACCGCGCGGCCGCGGTTACCGATGCCTTCTTTCCCGCGGGAAGTCCGACTCCACGGCTTGCCTTCAGCCTCAAACAGATGCCGAGCAACCTGGAAGGCTTGTCCTTAAAGATCGGCAACGAAACACTGTCCGTGCCGGGGCAGGCAAAGTCATTTAACTGGACAGGCGCTGAAGATGTTCAGGTCACAACCAAGGGCGGAGACATTCTCGCGAGCCACAGCGGGCCTTGGGCAGTCTTTCATTTTGTAGCGGATGCTCACATCCAAGGAAGCGGCAGCGTGACGGATCTGGAATGGATTCTGCAAAGCAACGGCCGAACGATCATGCTGCCGAACGGCAAGCCAAAATCTTACGACTATCAGCTACAAGTAAACGGCTTCAATCCCCTGAGGCCAGGGGAACTCTCAAGCCTGCGCTGCGTTTCTCAAGTCGCGAGGTAGCTTCTAAATAGAACCCTGGCTCTGCCGCCCATTTCCGAAGATCCGGTCGCTCCAGGAAGATTCGGCGGCCCGCACCACCAGGCAGGTTATGTTGTCGTCACTGCCTGAGTCCTTGGCCGCCTGAATCAAATCATCACAAATCTTGTTGAGATTGTCGGTTGCGGTCGCGATTGAGAAAATCGCGCCGTCGGTCAGATGACGGGTAAGGCCATCACTGCACAACAGAAGAAGATCTCCAGGCAACAATTCATGGTCGGCCAGATCAGGCTCTACCGTTTCATCGGAACCCAGCGCGCGCACGATCACATTCTGCATGGAGGAATGTTCGGCCTCGTCCCGGGTCATCAACCCCCGCCGAACCTGCTCCATCACCACCGAATGGTCGTCGGTGAGGAGCTCAATCACTGCGCCCCTGATCAAATAAATGCGGCTGTCGCCGACATGAGCGATGGAAAAATAATTTCCCTGGATCGCCAGTACCACGATGGTGGAACCCATGCCCGCCTGTGACTCGCTGCGCGCGGCCTCATCCAGAATGGCCCGGTTGGCTAATTGCACCGCCCGAGCCAAGGCGTTGGCACGGTCTGACATTCCTTCAAAGGCGGTACCAAGAACCTGGCCGGTACCATTTTTTAACGCACCTCGAAATTGACGCAACACGGTATCCACGCCAATCTTGCTGGCACGCTCGCCGGCGGCCTGTCCGCCCATGCCGTCGCACACCACGAAAATTCCGTCGCGGGTGTCAAAGCCGAAATTGTCTTCATTGTTGCTGCGGACCAATCCGACGTCGCTTTTTCCGGCCGCGCGCAAACTCAAAGTCATGAACAATACCTTAGAGGGACTCCATAATAACGTGGGTTTCGAATTGCGAAAAGTGTGATTCCGGCGGGACTTCGACCGGGCTTTGCAGTATGCTCAAGAGACTGCTGGTATGCCTCCTCTCCCGGTTAATTTGGATGTCGGCCAAACCGTCGGTGATTACGAAATCCTCGCACTGCTTGGACGTGGGGGGATGGGCAAGGTCTTCAAGGTCCGCAACCTGATTTCCGACCGCATTGAAGCCATGAAGGTGTTGCTTCCCGAGACTGATGCAACGCCTGAACTTGCGGAACGCTTTTCGCCCGAGATCAAGCTGGTTGCCAGCCTCGAACATCCCAACATCGCATCTTTGCGCACTGCTGTCCGGGCCGGCAACCAGATGTTGATGATCATGGAGTATGTGGAAGGAAGTTCGCTTGACCAAAAGATGCAATCCCAAAAGCTGGAAACCAAGCAGGCGGTTCACTTCATGGTGCAAGTGCTTTCCGCCTTAGGCTATGCCCATCAGCATGGAGTCGTTCACCGCGACATCAAGCCTTCTAACATTCTGGTGCGGTCCGATGACAGCGTGAAGCTGACTGATTTTGGCATTGCCAGCCGGGCGGGCGATCCGAGAATCACTGCGACCGGCATGGCTCTCGGCTCGCTTTATTACATGTCGCCGGAGCAGGTGAAAGCGCTTCCGCTGGATGCCCGGTCTGATATTTACTCGGTGGGCGTAACGCTTTACGAAATCGTGACCGGCCGCCGCCCAATTCAGGGCGATAGTTTTTTCGCCATCATGCGGGCTCATCTCGATCAGAAGCCTCCCGCACCCATCGAGCTCGCCCCGCAAATTTCGCCGGAGCTTTCGTTGCTCATCGAACGCGCTCTGGAGAAATCCGCGGACTACCGTTTTCAAACAGCGGCGGATTTTAGCAGTGCCTTGAAGAGGATCTTCCCGGACGTTCAGTCACGTATTCTGGCAGGTTCGCGCACGGATAATTCTGTCGCGGCTAGTGTGCCACCACGAACCACGCCGACTCCCACAACCGGGAAGGCATTTGATCCCGCATTGCTTGAATCCGTGAGAAAAAATCTGGCGGCCTACATAGGTCCTTTGGCAAAGGTGATCGTCAATCGCGCAGCGAAAAATGCACGATCTGCGGAGGATTTATATGAGGCGGTTGCCGAGGAGATTCCCTTGCCCGCCGATCGCCAAAAATTTCTTCGCTCTCTTCCCCTCTGAAGTTACCCCTACGAGTCGAGAAGTCGAATCGCTTTGACCATGCTCACGTACATCCGGTTGAAGGATTGGGCCAGATGTGAAATTTCATCCGAACCCCTGACTGGAATTTCAGGAACATTGAAATTACCCTTGCTGATTTCATCTGCCGCACCCGCCAGCCGGCTCACCGGCCGGATGACGATGGTGATCATGGCCACGTCGAGCAGAATCAGGGTGGCCAGGGCAACTCCGCCGAGATAAATCATCAGAGTTCGAAATGCCCGGTCGGCAATCGTCAAGGGAACTGACATCGGGACCGAGACAATCTGGGCTCCAATGGTTTCGTTGACCTTCCAGCCGAATCCGTTATTCGAGCCATACTGGCTGATCATTACTGCCGGCGCCGCTGCAGGTGTGCTGTGACACTCTAAACAGGACGGCTGCGCGACAATCGGACGCGCCAGAAATAGCGATCTGCCCCCCCGGAACACTGCGCTCGCCGGACGACTCCTTGGTGTCGGCGTGACTGCGGAAATCCTCAATGACGTCGGATTCCCAATCCACGGCACGATCCCGCAGGTTAGTAGGATTGAGTGTCGCCTCTTTGTAGGTGTAGTCAGGATAGCTTCCGCGTAAGTAGTTGAAGACTTCGGTCGCCGAAAAAGCCGGGACTGTCTGTGGCAAGAATGTTTTGATGCGGGCCTGATGAGCCTGTAGCAAAGGGCTAAGTTGCTGCGAAGTGTAGGTGCGCATTCCACCTGCGGCGCCCATCATCAGTCGTGTCTGCTGCAACACTTCCTCGCGAGCGCTCTGTTCTAGAAAGTTGTGGGAAATGTATCCCGCAACCCCAATACCAGTGCCGAAAACCAAGATCAGAACGAGATTGAATTTGAAGAGAAGCTTCATGGCCGCCCAATTATAAAGGGTGCTCTTTGGCCTGACGGCAAGGCTTAGCGCGGCGACCAGCGAACTCGATCGGTAGGGAGGGCGTTTCCGCGCTCACGCCCGCTTTGGATGCAGAGGTAGAACGCTTGCCTAGCGGAGGACGCCCTCCAACCTATTTGTAGCCCAAGCTCGCCATCGCTTTCAGTGATCTGACGCACACCTGAGCGCGGATAATATTCGAATCACTCGACTCTG
>Ga0157378_10000317_pt1 | contig 47311 bp, 38 predicted proteins | sample M65metaG_FD_115309 | JGI IMG/M metagenome (GOLD analysis project Ga0157378, IMG submission 115309) | Miscanthus rhizosphere microbial communities from Kellogg Biological Station, Michigan, USA - M6-5 metaG | ecosystem: Host-associated > Plants > Roots > Rhizosphere > Soil | place: USA: Michigan... | reverse complement strand
CTCGGAAATAGCGAGGGAGACCCGTTCGTTGAGACGATCCCAAACAGGCGCTTAGCTCAGTCGGTAGAGCATCACCTTCACACGGTGGGGGTCAGCGGTTCGAGTCCGCTAGCGCCTACCAAATCGCAATTCGTTGGAATGCCCGAGGTTCGGCGCCTCGGGCATTTTTGCGTTCTGCGGAGTTTTCGTGCGAACTCTTCACACGATCTAAGTCCTGCCCTTTTCACCTAAGATGCTCCCGATTGATCACCGACGATCGGTTCCGCGAGGTTTTCAACCTGGTCGAGAAACATCTCGAGGAGCGGTATGAACTGCCGGTCGTCATCACGGATGTTCCGAACCCGTTCACTGGCGATCTGGATGGCGCGGAGATCCGGGTTGACTACGATCTGAGCGCGGAGGAGTCGGTCTTCATCCTTGCGCATCTGTTTGGGCACACCGTGCAATGGAATCTCAGCGCGGCCGATCGTGAGATCGGGCGCAAGGTCGAGACGAATCTGCCGGAATCACGACTGGTGGAGATCGAGCGCTATGAGCGCGCCGCATGCGGGTACAGCCTGCAGCTCCTCCACGAGGTCGGCGTGCGCGACCTCGATCAGTGGTTCTCCGACTTCGCCACTTGCGACCTCCGATACCTGATGCACTTCTATCGAACCGGTCTGAAAGAGGAGTTCCGCTCGTTCTGGTGCGATAACGCTCCGCTGATCGAACCGTTACCGATTCCCCTGTTCCAGCCGACGCGCTGGATCTCGCGTGCCGATGGCATCGTGGTTTAGTGTGAACCCATGAACATGACCTTGATCAAGATTCGTCCGTCCTTCCTTATCGGTCTTCTTTCGTTCGCGTTCGCCACATCCCTCGCAGCCGCGCCGGTATCGAACCCGCCGGCGGCGATGGCGGAGGTGGCGATTCGGAGTCATGGGGCGCGGATGAATGGGCTGGTCTATCTCGCTGCGGGAGCGGGGACGCATCCGGTGGTCATTTTTCTTCATGGCTATCCGGGCAATGAAAAGAACCTCGATCTCGCGCAGGCGGTGCGCCGGGCCGGGTATCACGCGGTGTATTTCGACTACCGAGGGATGTGGGGCTCCGGCGGGACGTTCTCGTTCGAGCATGCGTTGGAGGACGTCGCGACGGTGTTGGCGTGGGCGCGGGCGCCCGAGACCGCGGCGAAGTATCGGTTTGACACGCAGCATCTCGCACTCGTCGGCCACAGTTTCGGAGGATGGCTCGCGCTCATGACCGCGGGTGGTGAGCCGCGCTCTGTCTGCGTTGCCGGAATGGCGGCGTGGAATGTCGGCGCCTCGGCGCAGCGGTTCCCGGCACATCCGGACGAGCGCACGGCGGCTCTCGATGATTTCCGCGCTACGACCGATCCCGAAGGCGGTCCGGTGCGCGCATCGGCATCGGATCTTTTCGACGCGATGGTTGCCCACGCCACCACCTGGGACTACCTCGGGCAAGCATCCGTCATCGGCAACCGCCCGCTTCTCCTCGTGGCCGCGACGCACGACTCTCCGGACGAGGACGTTCCGATGCATCGGATGATGGCGAAGGCGTTGCGCGCGGCAGGCGCAAAGAAGGTCACGCTCGCTACCTACGACGACGACCACCCGTTTTCATCGCATCGCATCGCGCTGGCCAGCGTGCTGACGCAGTGGCTCCGCGCAAACTGCTGGAAGAAGTAGTCAAGCCGCCCGGAGGACCCGGGCGGCTTTCTGTTTTTCCTGGCTACCTACACGGGAAGCCTCGTTCCGCGAGGATGATGCACATGCGCCCGACATTGTTGTGATCGGGTCCCATGCGGCCGTCCGAAAAGCGAGGGATTGTCGTTCGCGCGTCGTAGTTCCTGTGTTCGAGCGTTCTCAGAACGATCAGGCCGGCGACCAGCCATTCTTCCGCCTCCTCGGGGACGGCTTCGAAGTTGCTGCCGATGAAGCGCGCCGCGAGGATCGTGTTCCGGCAGTTCAGCGTCGTCGACTGCATCGACAGCGAGCGGAAGCCGCGTCGCACGCCCAGCCCGAGCGTGTCGAAATCGAGATCCTTTCCCGTCGTGAGGTGCGCAATGAGGCTTCGCAACTGCACGAACCTCTGCGGGGTCATGTAGAGCTTGAACTGGTACATGAGATCGAGGACGTGTGTCCCCACGAGATCCACACCGCGATCGAGGGCAATCCTCGGCACGCGGAACTCGCGGCCCAACTGCATCAGGTAGATGCCGTTCACGCTGTTGATGAGCGTTGCGTGACGCTGCATCACGCGCTGGAAGGAGTGGTCGCTCTGGTTGAAGTACTCGAGGTCCGCCACCATGGCCAGCGGGATCTTGTCGTCCTTGAGGGGAAAGTCGAAGACTTCGTCATTGACGTTGTCCTCGGGCAGAACGGCCGCGATGTTGGTGTCGCGCGTCGCGTACACCAGGTACTGGTCGCTTCCGGCTTTCGGGTCGAACCGTACGAGCGGCTCGATGAACCACCAGTCCGAGCTCGTCAGCACGTAGCCTTCGAGGGTGCCGTCGGCGATGGTGAGACGGACCTCGGTGGTGGCCGGATCCTCACCGGCGATTTCGCCCGCGTAGGTGTAGTTGCCCTGGATGACGGTCTCCTTCGCACTGCCGTCTTTTGCGAATTCGACGAACGTCACTCCCTCCTTCGGAAAGACGGGCGCGGGGTTGACGGCGACGGTCAGTTTGGCGCCGCCGAAGGTGAGCTCGAACGGCGTACCGTCATTGGCGTTTTTCTCGATCGTTCGAACGTCGAGTTTGACGACCTGCGACTTCTCGATGCCGGGATAGGTATTCGCTGCAACGGACGACGCGAGACCGAGTGAGAGCAATACAAGAGCGACACGACGAATCATTACCCTGATGACCATATTTGGTCCCTCCTGCCACATAAGCGCAAAGCGGCAGAAAAAGGGACACGACGGCTCAGAGGTCAATCATGGTGCGGCGTTCTGAAGAGCCGCCTCGGCATCTTCGAGCTCCTCCTCCCGACGCAGATAGCCGTGTTTGAAAATGAGCCGGCGGGCCTCGGCGAGGTCGTGCTGCGGCGATTCCCACGGATACGCCGCGTCGCGGAAGAAGAGCCGCGCACGATACAGATGGATGTCGGCCAGGAACAACGGCATCGGCCCGCGCTCGGCGATCTCCCACGCTTCGTCGAGATCGGCTTGTGCGCTATCGAGGCCGGTGCGGGTCCCAGTGAGACTGCCAAGCCAGGCGCGAGTGAGGAGTCCGCGCGGAAGGTGGTCTTGCATGCCCGCGCGGCGAAGACCGGACACGGCATGGTTCAGCTCTGTCGCTGCAGAAGCGAATTCACGCTGACTTTCCTTGTAGGCAGGCAGCGTTGACGCCTGCGCCGGACCGGGTTGGCGGCTCCGCGATTCGAGAATCGCCGCGTAGAGCGCGGCGCGTCCGAGCGTGAGGTGACTGAGGGCGACGTCGAGGAGAGAGCTGTTGCTTTGCTCAGTCCACTTGAGCATCTGCGCCGCGCGCTCGGCGACGGACCGGCACAGCACGAGACCTTCGCTGTTCTTCGGTTCTCCTTCCGCTTTCCCTGCTTCCCGCTCCGCCGACGACAAGAGCACATCGCAATACTGGAAGCCCCGAAGCGAATACAGCAGCGGGTGATCGGCCGAATTCTCGGCCTGCAACCGCTCGGCTTCGCGGAAGCCCTCCTCCGCCTCGTCTCGCCGGCCTGCCTGGTGCAAGGCGTCGGCGCAGTTCGTGCGCCGGAACACTCGCTGAAGCGGATCGCGGCTGCGATCGGCATACGTCACAGACTGCTTAGCATCTCTGACCGCCCCAGCTACTTCGCCAAGCGCCACCTCTAGCCCGCTCAAGTTACCTGCGCTACGGGCGGCCTCTTTCCAGACCTCTTGCTTGATGTGCATCTCCAGCCCAGCCCGCATCGGCTCGAGGGCCTCGGTCAGCCGGCCCACCGCGCGCAGGTCGAAGGCGGCGACGGAGATCAGCCACGCTTGGTTGGCTTCAGTGAGCGCGCGCGAGATGCGACTCCACGGAGTCTCAAAGAAGCAGGCCACTGCTCCTAGGTCGAAGCCGAACGCGCCGAGTCTCTTCGTGCTGTAGTACTCTTGCCGTCGCACGGTGCGGGCGTAGTAAACCTCGCCACACACCTCCTGCTGCAACCCCGCATGGCAGCCGTGGGCCACGGCTTGGTAGAGCGGTTGGAGGTCTTCGAGCGTGGCGTCGGGCTTGTCCTCCGTAGTCGCGCAGAGGTACGCGTAGATCCGACGGTGCGCGGCTCTCCACGCCTCGGGCTGCACATCACGAAGGCGCTGTCCGAAGTATTCGCGGAGGAGAGGATGCGCATCGAGTGCGACGAGCGCGCCGGAACCTTGTTCTCGTATCACCGTGAGCAGCTTCGCGTCTTCCAGGCGTTGGAGGGCAACGTTGCGCTGCGCCTCGCTGATGCCGATGAGCGGCTCGGTCAGGCCGACGATGGCTTCACCTTCCCACAGCGACGAGAGTATGCCTGCCGTGGCGGGGCGGTCGAAGAGACCGAGCAATCGGAGTAGCGCGAGGGCGCGCCGGCCTTTCGCCTTATCGTCCGGCGTCCTGCCGCCGTTGGCGAGCGACTCTACATACGCATCCATGACGTGGAAGGCATGTCCACTCTGCTCCTCGGCATCGGCTTCCGAGAGCCGGATGAGGTCGCGCTTGCGGATGTCCCCGCCGTGGGCGTCGCGCAGGTAGCTGCCGAGGAGATTGAGCGTGAGGGCGTGACCCTTTACGTCCTCGACCAGCTTCTCGAATTCATTCCAGAGCGTGTGACCGTCCGGGCTGGGGATGGTTTTCCGCAGAGGGCCCGTCAACCCGAAGGACTGGAGCAGCGCGACGCCGGCCTCGGTGGAAAGACGCGCGAGTTTGTGCTCCTCGACGGTTTTCCCTACATAGGCGCGCAAGTCGGGAATGCTGTAGCGGGTGGTGACGACGCAGAGGCCGCGGCTGTTGGTGGCCAATCCTTTGAGCAGCGCGGCGATGCCCTGGTCTTTCAACTCGCCCGACGTCGGCGACGTCGGTGCGTACTGCAACGGCTCGAGGCCGTCGAGGATGAGCAGTGCACGACGCTCACCGGCGAGATGAGCCAATCGGCGGCCCTTGTCGAACGAGCCGGCTGCGCTGCCCGCCATCGCCGCGTCGCCGAAGAAGGTGAGAGCCTCGTTGAGAAACAGATCGGAGGACGCAGCCAACTGCTCTCGTGTCCCCTGGCTGTAGAACGACCACGCCAGCGCAGCCTCGCATCCCGGCCAGTCTTGAAAGGCCAGATCGACGGCCCACTTCGCGACCACCGAGGTCTTTCCTTCGCCGCCGAGCGCAACGAAAGTGAGGATGTGCGGGCGCTTCGCTTCGCCGCCCACGACCTGCTCCCATGCGTCGGTGAGGAGCTTGGTTTCCGCTTCGCGCCCGATGAGATTCGATGGCGCGTACTTCATGATTCGGGAGATGTCTGGCTTCATGCCGGTGCTTCGGATGTCGTGATGGGGTAAGGCTTCCAGCCTGTCCGGGTGAAGCTCGCGGTAGCGTTCGACGATCAGGCGGGCGACGTCTTCCGGCGAACGCTTGGACACGATCGGAAAAATGTCTTGCTTGAAAGTGCCGGGGATCTTGACGTGATCGAAGCGGAAGGGGAATACACGATCGAGTTGCTTATCGAATAGCAACTCCTCGATGGCTCGCCACTCGACGCCGCACCATTCCTTACGGTGATAGTCCTCACAGAAGAACGGCACGATCAAGTCGGAATCGTTCGCGTAAATATCCTGGAGCTTCCGGTTCGAGGCAAAGCCGATGATCGAGCTCTCGTGCCAGGCGTCATAGAAAATGCGTTCGCCGCCGAACGCGGGCAGCAAGGCCTTCGCGACCTGTTCGACGTAGTCGCGCCGTTCGCCCGGAAACGACAGGGCGATCGCAAAGCGCCGAGGCGCGGATGAATCGGGATTGTTCATTGGACCGAGCCCGCAGCAGAGCGATTGCTTTGGGCTTCGATCCCATAATACCGTCCAGCGTTACCTAATTGAGCGAAGACGAGGACCACGACGGGTCAAGCCGCGAGCAGAGCGCGGAGCTCGCGTGCGTTGCCGCGCAGACCGAGGTGCTCGACTTCGGGTAGCAGTTTGGCGATGAGCTTCTCCATTGCGCGACGATCGCCGGATCCGTGCAGGGCAGTGGCCAGATGGATCTGCTGCTCGATGCGCAGGCCGGGCGTTTTCCACTTCGTGGCCATGCGCACGGTTTCGCGGCGAAGCTCGACTGCGCGCTTCCAGTCGCCGAGGGCCGCGGCCACGCGCGCTTCTGAGCAGAGGTAGACGAAGCGGGCGTGGTCGGATCCGTCATCCGCGGCGGCCTTCGCCATCACTGTCAGGCGCTTCCGCGCCGAGGCGGCGTTGCCGTGGCGTGCATCGGTCCAGGCGAGCACGCCTTCCGTTTCCGTTGCGCCGCGAGCGTCGCCGCCGGCCGTGAACGCTTCGATGGCTTCCCGGGCGCGAGTCTCGGCGGCGTCCGGCCGGTCGGCGGCAAGTTCGAGCCAGGCCAGATCGGAAAGATAGTTGCCCTTCGCCAGCGGGACTCCCGCCCGGCGCGCCTTCTCCAATGCCGACGCGTAATGTTCGCGGGCGAGGTCGAGATCGCCCCTCGTCTGCTCGAGATAGCCGCGCGCGCGATCGATCGACGCGCCGGCGAGCTGGCTGCCCACCCGCCGCTCCAGCCCCTCCGCCTCGACGAGATACGCTTCAGCCTGATCGAGGTCGACACGCTCGATGGCCGCGACGCCGGCATTGGCGAGGGTCGTCATCAGAACCTGGCGATTACCGGAGTCGCGCAGGGCGGTCAGGGTCGGGGCGATCGCGGCGTTGACCGCGGCCTCGTCGTCGGCCCAGTTGAGCAGCGTGAGGCGCTGTGAGAGCGCAAAGCCGTCCAGCCAGCGATCGCCGATCGGACGCGCGTCGGCGATCGCTGCGTCCACGCTGGCGATGGCGCTCGCGAGCTCGCCACGCTTGCCTGCCTGTATGGCGAGCAGAACTTGCGCCGTGATTTGACCGCGCTCATCGCCTGCCGCGCGGAGTCCGGCCAGTGCGGTTTCGAGCACCTGGCGCGTCTCGTCGTTGCTGCCGGTCCGGAGTAGCACCAGACCGAGCGCGAGCCGCGCGGCGGCAGCTTCACGAGCCAGTCCCTGGGCGGCGTCACGCCGGGAGAGCGACTCGAGCGCGCGCCGGGCTTCCTCCCGGCGGTCGAGCCTGGCGATGGCTTCGGCGTGCGCCCGCTCGGCGCGCAAGGCCAGGGCCGTCGCGCCGAGTTTCTGCGCGCGCTCACGCGTCCGTGCCGCGGCAGCCGCCGAACGCTGGTACTCGGAAAGCCGTTGCGCGACCTCGGACTCCAACAGATCGATTCGCGGATCGGCGTCGAGGTCCGGCGCTCCGGAGCGCGATGCGGGCAACTGGCGCAACCGTCCGAGGACGTTGTCCGCGGCATCGGTGCGACCTGATGCGGTGTAGGCACTCACCAGCGCCATCCCGATGTCGGCGCGCTCGGGCTGGCGCGCGAACAAGCCTTCCAGCGCCGGGATGGCCTTCGCCCAGTCGTTGTTCGCGGCCCGGGCGGCCGCGCGCATCCGCGCCACTTCGTCGTGCGGCAGACCGCCGTCGCCGGCCGCGAGCAGATTGCCCGCCCGCCGCGCCGCGTCCGCGGCACGACCGACCTCGCCGAGAAGACTTTCCGCGCGCGCCGTGCCGTCCCACGCCAGCGCCTGACCCGGCAGCCTGTCCCGCGCCGCGGTCAGGGCGCGTTGAAACGAGTCGCGCGCGGCGGCTGCTTCGAATCGTTCGAGCTTCTCCGCGCCGTCGCGTAGCCAGCGACGCGTCTCCCGATCGACAGCGCCGGTTTGAGCATAGACGGCCAGCTCGCCCGATCCCGACATCGCAGGATGCCGGAGTCGGCTGCTCAGTTGCCGGCCGGCGACAAGCGATCCGGACACAACGACGACCGCGACGAACGCGGCAGCAGCGATGCGGTGACGCCGCAGGAACCTGCCGGTCCGGTAGATCCGGTCTTCGTGCCGCGCTGCGACGGGATGTCCGGCCAGGAAGCGTCGCAAGTCGTCCGCCAGCGCTGCGGCCGACGGATAGCGGGCCTCGGGCTCGTTCCGCAGCGCCTTGAGCACGACAGCGTCGAGATCGCCCCGCAACGTGCTGCGCCAGCGGGCAACATCCGCGCGACTCGCTGCCGCACTGCCGGGAAGCGCATCGCCGGAAAACGCGGCCGACGGAGGATCTGGCTCGTCGATCGAATCCTCACGAACCGCGAGGGCACGGCCGGTGAGCCGGAACGGAATCGTGTTCGCCAGCAGCTCGTAGAGCACCACTCCGAGCGAGTAGATATCGGAGGCCGGCGTGATGCGGCCGCCGCGAAGCTGTTCCGGACTGGCGTACGCGGGAGTCATGGCCCGCTCCAGCGTGATCGTCGGGTCGTCATCCGCCGGCGCGATGAGCTTGGCGATCCCAAAGTCGAGCAGCTTCGTCTCGCCCCGCGCGGAGACGAGGATATTCGCCGGCTTGAGGTCGCGATGCACGATTCCCTGTTCGTGCGCATAGCGGACGGCATCGAGCACGGAAAGGAAAAGCTCGATGCGGTCGCGAACCGGTAGTTGATGCGAGCGGCAGTGCTCGACGATGGTCTCTCCGGCCACGTGCTCCATCGCCAGATAGGGCTGGCCGAGCGAGGTCAATCCGGTGTCGTACAGACGGGCGATGCCCGGATGTTCGAGGCGCGCCAGAATGCGCTGCTCTTCGCGGACGCGCCATAACGAAGGGGAGTCCACCAGGGAGTCGACGATCTTCAGCGCGACGGGGCGCGTGAAGTCGTCGCGCTGCTGATCGGCGAGATAGACCGTCGAACTGCCGCCGCGGCCGATGCGGCGATGCACGCGGAAGCCGGGGATGACCGGCGGCAGCGGGTCGCCCCATCCGGTAATCAGCAGGTTGGCATTGTCGAGCGTCGTGTCCAGGCGGTCGGCGTGCGCGAGCAGCCCGCGCAGCTCCGCGGCCAGTGCAGCATCCCCCTCCGTGCCCCGCGCGATCTCCGACTCCCGCTCCGACAAAGGCAGTTCGGCGATGCGGTCGAAGAGCTCGCGCAATCGTGCGAAGAAGCCGGCAGGCCTTACGGCGACTTCGTTCATTCCCCGGCATCCTCCGGCCGCGGCGCGTCACTCAACTTGTGGAGCAGCCAGGCCCGCGCGAAGGCCCAGTCGCGCTTTGCCGTGCGGGGAGAGCAGCCGAGGAGCTCGGAAACCTCCTCGATTTTCAAGCCGCTGAAGAAGCGCAGCTCGATGAGACGCGAGAGCCGCGGCTCCGCGGCGGCCAGCTGATCGAGAGCGCGATCGAGGTCGATCAGCTCGGCAGCATCCATGGCCGGTGCCGCGCCCTCGGCCAAGCCCTCGGTGAGCTGCACCATGGCCGAACCGGCGCCACGCTTCTGCGCCAGATTCGCCCGCGCGTGGTCAACCAGTACGCGACGCATGATCCTCGACGCTATAGCGAAAAAATGCGCCCGATCGTGCCACGGCACGTCGCCGAGGCCTCGCAGGCGGAGGTAAGCCTCGTTCGCCAGAGCAGTCGGCTGGAGCGTGTGACCGGGCCGTTCCGCACGGAGATGCTTCGCGGCGATGGCGCGAAGCTCGGCATAAACCATCGGCAGAAGACGCTCCAGCGCGCCGTCGTCCCCCTCTTCCCAGGCATGCAACACCTCGGTGATGGCGAGATCAGGAGCGCCGTCGGAAGACCTCGAATCCGATTTCTCGTTGATGGCGAGATTCTACATTGCGCTATCAGTCATGCTCGGATGTGCCGAACGGGTGGGCAAATCGCGCCAGCGCGATGATCTCGCCGTCGCTTCCCGGCGCGCCGTGGATCGCAAGCGGCGGATCCGTGATTTCACGAATGCAAACAGTCTGTGGGGAATCCACATCACCGTGGCCAGGAACGAAGAATTCAAGGTTTGGAGCGCGCGACTTCTGCAGAACGAAGCACGGAATCAACGCTACATTGCTGCGTCGCGAATCATGCTGAACCCGAGAGAACCCTGCTGATAGCCGTCGATCTTGACGCCGTCATCCAGCAAGCCATCTTCCACCATGAGCGTTCGCAGAATGGACTGAGCAATTGCCTTCGAGAGAGGAACCGGAACGGCATTGCCGATCTGCGCGCGAACATCTGCGCGAGTGCCGAAGAAACGAAATGAGTCAGGGAAGCCTTGGATTCTCGCTGCCTCGCGAGGCGTGAGGGGCCGATCTTGGAACGGGTGACCGTATCTGCCCCGAGTGAAGCTGTCGAAGCCACCGGTAATCGTAGGGGCTTGGCCGTCGGCTCTGAGTCGACCGTAAACGTCTGGCCAACCTCCCGCGCTCGTATCTACGCGCTGATGGCATTTCAGCCGCAGTTCGTAAGGGATATCGCCCCATCCACCGCCCTGCGGGACGTGTGAAAAGCGCTCGATATTAATCGCCGTCACATTGGCGCGGTAGTGATTCGAGTACCGGGGATGTTCGGTGCCGTCCATCGGTGGCTCTGGCAACCCCTTGAGCGTGGCCCCAATCGTCGTCCACTTCGGGTGCGTTGCTCGCGGAGGTGAGAAGGCGCTGACAATGGACCGATGCTTCCCAACGATGACGTACCGATTTCTCGTCTGGGGAACTCCGTAATCTGCGGAATTGTAGAAGCGAGGATAGAGAATGTACTCATTGAGGAGTTTCGCGAGCTTGTCCACGAAGGACGCGCCTCGCTTTTGGCCTAACTGATCAACATTCTCAAGCAGAAAGAAGCGAGGCGATGTTTCACAAACGAGCCGAGCGAATTCCAGCACCAACTTGTTCCGATCATCGCCAAGGTGCGCACCACGTTTCTGGCGCGAGAACCCTTGGCACGGGGGGCCGCCGGCGAACAGATCGAGATGACTTGCTTCCTGAAGCAAGTGCTTTCCCGTAACTTCTTCCGCACGAGCTACGAAACCCCGATCCGAGACGTTGTGCTGAAAGGTTCTGATGGCTGACTCGTCCGCATCGAATGCAGCGAGGGTTCTGAACCCGGCCTGGTGAAGGCCGAGAGCAAGCCCGCCAGCGCCGCAGAAAGCGTCCACGATTGAATAGACCTTCACGGGTGGATCTCCTTGACCAACCTCTTCTTCAAAACGTCGCGGTGTCGTGTTTCGCATTCCCAGATGATGAGGACCTTCCATCCGAGATTATGCAGCGCGATGACGTTTTCCGTATCTCTTTCCACGTTGCGTAGAATCTTGTTCTCCCAGAATTCCGCGTTGGAGGTTGCTCGGCTTCGGCCTCGGCCGCACTCGTGTCGATGCCAATAGCACCCTTGGACCTGGATCGCGATCATCCGACCTCTCATTACGATGTCCGGCCGGCCTGGAAGCTTCGAGGAGTGGAGCCTGTAGCGTAGACCAAGTTCGGTGAGGACACTTCGCACGAGAAGCTCGGGTTTCGTGTTCTTCGCCCGAACCAGCCGCATGATGTCGCGCCGCTTTGACTTGGAGTAAATATCGGCCATTCTTCTTTCGGCTTCGTTTCGGTCTACAGCTGGTAGAATTTTCTCGCGTGGGTGAGGAAGTCACAAGTGTGTACGAGCGGCTCAAGAAAGCCGCCAAAGCTGACATGAAGGGGGCGCTCGTTCGCACACTTCTGTCCGAAGTCGCTCGACTGTCGCTCAAGACGTTGGCATCGGAAGAGCGTGTCAAACTCCGATCTCTGGTTTCGGGAAAGTCCTACTTCGCGTTTCGGGGGCGCTCTACTCTCTCCAGACCCGCAAACGCAGCTCTCTTCGAGGATGATCCTGCTAAGCAAGAGGGCTTGCTTAGAATTTTCGACGAGTGGAGTTTCGGCGAAGTGGATGCGCTGGAAGCAACGCGAGTGCTCTACCTCGTCGCGATGTCGTTCTTCGCTGCGAATGACTTGCGCTCTCCTCGCGACCAGAAGACCCCTGGAACATTCTTCGAGATATTCGCCGGTCATTTGATGGCGACACTTCTAGGCGTAAACCCGAAAAATGCAATCGAGGTGCTCAACCTAGACATGAAGGGTTCTCTGCCAACCGACTTCATCTTCGACCTAGGCGCGAAGGGCAAGAAGTTTCATGTTCCTGTGAAGACCTCCACTCGGGAACGAGTTATTCAAGTGTGGGCGCATCAGAAGGTTCTAGATGGGATCTACGGAGTCGGGCGTTACCGGGGAGTTCTGGTCGCAGGAGCAGAAACGAAGCTCGATCGGAAGAAATTAGAGGTTGTCGAGATCTGCCTGCCCGACCAGTGGCGCGTGTATCAGATGTTCATCGCAAAGCTAGAGAGAATCTACTACCTCGATGTACCAACAAGGTACGCCGCGCTGAACGAAGGGTACCCGAAGATTGACGTGCGACCACTCGGAGAGATCTTTAGCGAGCTGGATCAACTTTGATGTGAGGAGTTGAAATAAGGATCACACCTTGGAGACTCGTAACGCGTCGAAGCGAAGTTTATTTTGCTTTCAGGAGCCGACTCGAGACGAAGCCGTCCTGAACATCACCCCTTCCTCGCGTCAGGGATGAACACCGCGGTTCCCCCTTCTTCCCAGTTCCTGCGGATCCCGGCGAGGAACTGCTCGCGTTTTGCGCGCATTTTGCGGATGGCGGCGGGAGGGGCGCCGGTCTCTTCGTGCTGCGCGCTCCAGAGGACCAGCTCCACCAGGATCGGGGCTAGGTCGATGCCCTTCTCCGTGAGGCGATAGACCACCTTGCGACCATCCTCGGCGTCGCGGGTGGTGGTGATGATTCCGGCGGTCTCGAGGCGCTGCAGGCGGTCGGCCAGGATGTTTGTGGCGATGCCTTCGTCTGAGGAGAGGAACTCCTTGTAGGTGCGGAAGCTGCGCAGCATGAGGTCGCGGATGATCAGCAGCGACCAGCGGTCGCCGAAGATCTCCAGCGAGATGTTGATGGGGCACGACGAGCGCCGCGGCGGCTTCTTCTTTACCGGCATTTCATCGCAACGGTACAGAATCCACTTGCAATCAGCAAGCGACTCGTGAAAGACTGCTTGCAATTCGCAAGTGAACTGAAGGAGGAGAAATCATGAACCCTTACGGACCGCAGCAGTTGGCCAGCGCCATTCGTACCGTGCGCAAGAACACCATCCTCGTCGCCGAGGACATCCCGGAGGAGAGCTACGGATATCGCGTTGATCCGGACAGCCGTACGGTGGGGGAGACGCTGCTGCACATCGCGTCCGCGCCGCAGATCGACTACCGGCTTCATGGCAGCGAGCGCGTCTCGTCGATCGAAGACTTCCAGCTCTTCGGCACCATCCTGAAAGAGGGACCGATTCACGAGAAGCTGGCTTACTCCAAGGCCCAGATCATCGAACTGCTCCGCACCGATGGCGAGAAGTGGGCGGAGTTCGTGGAGCGCATCCCGCAGTCGCAGGCCGACGAGCTGGTGGCGATGCCGAACGGTGCGCCGTCGAAGAGCCGCTTCGAAATGATTCAGAGCACGAAGGAGCACGAGATGCACCATCGCGCGCAGCTCATGGTCGTCGAACGCCTCCTCGGCGTGGTCCCGCACCTGACGCGCAATCGCCGGCCGGCGCAGGCTGCGGCTTCGGTCGCAGCCGCGGCACACTGACCAGCAGATAGAACGGTCGGCGCGAGAGCATCGCGCCGGCCATGTGCGGCAACGCTATGCCCGCAACTTGAGCGCGGACAGTCCGGCCAGCATCGCGGCGAGAGCGCACAGCATCCATGCCGACAGCGCGGGCACGTCGCCGACGACTGTGAGTGTCGCCGAGGCGGTTGTGCCGGCGCCACTCTCGTTCGAGGTGACCTGTGAGGTCGTGTTGAGGTGCGGCCCGAGCGTGTTTCCCTGAGCTCTGACGATGATGGTGCATGACTGACCCGCGGTCAGCACACTCGAGGTACTCGAAAACGTTCCGACGCCGGGGTTGATTGTGAACATCCCACCGCCGGTGGCGACCGTGCTGCACGTACCGCCGAGTTGTGTGATGAGAGCAACGCCCGCCGGCATGGTGTCGCTGAACTGAACGTTCGTGAGCGGGAAGGCGTTGGGATTGGTGACCGTGATGGTCGCAGACGAAAGGCCGTTGAGCGGGACGATCGCCGGACTGAAGCTCTTGGTAATCGTCGGAGGGAGCGCCTGCGCGAACAGGTGTCCGGCGAATGACGCTGTGAAGAGAGTCGCGATCAACAGTCGTTTCATGGGGCGCGAGTATTGATCAAACCGTGCGGATGTCAATGGTGTTCTGACCGGTTTCATCATTTAGCGGCAGAGCCATCCTCCATCGACGGCGAGCACGGCGCCATGCACGTACACGGCGGCGGGTGAGGCGAGGAAGACGACGGCGCCTCTGAGATCGTCCGGGGTTCCCCAACGTCCTGCGGGGATTCGGGCGAGGATGTCGCGGCTGCGAACCGGGTCATCGCGGAGCGCCTGCGTGTTGGCCGTGGCCATGTAGCCGGGGGCGATGGCGTTGACGTTGATGCCGAGCGGGGCGAGCTCGTTGGCCATGGCGCGGGTCAATCCGAGGAGGCCGCTCTTGGCGGCGGTGTAGGCGGCTACGTAGACGCCGCCCTGGAACGAAAGCATGGAGGCGATGTTGATGATTCGTCCCCCGCGATCTCGGTCGACCAGTTCCTTGGCGAATCTCCGGCTCAGGGCGAAGGCGGAGCGAAGGTTCACATCGATCACGGCGTCCCAATCGTCGTCGCTGTACTCGAGGAGCGGCGCGCGGCGAATGATGCCGGCGTTGTTGATGAGGATGCCGGCGTCTGGCGCGGCTTTGAGAATTATCTCGGGAGCGGATCGATCTTCGAGGTCGGCGTTGATGACGATTGCGCGTCGTCCGAGGCGCTCGATGCTCGCTTGCGTTTCCTGCAGGTCACCGCGCGCAACGATCGCCACATCGGCGCCGGCTTACGCCAGTCCGATCGCCATCGACGCGCCCAATCCGCGGGAGGCGCCGGTGACGATCGCAAACTGACCGTCGAGGCGGAAGAGATCGTTCATGCGATCCGCTCGACGTTCATGCCGAGGCGTCCCAGCTCGAGGCCGAGGTACTCGCGGGCGTTGAAGAACGAGACGTCCTGCGCAAGGCGGCCGAGCAGATTGCGGTCATCGGGAAGGAGTCCGCGGCGAACATCGGCGCCGAGGAGGTTGCAGACCAGGCGGCGGAAATACTCGTGGCGCGAATAGGAGAGGAAGCTGCGTGAGTCGGTGACCATCCCGACGAAGCGCGAGAACAATCCCATGTTCGAGAGCGCGCGGATCTGCGCTTCCATCCCGTCCTTCTGATCGAGGAACCACCACGCCGATCCGTACTGCATCTTGCCGGGCACGGAGCCGTCCTGAAAGTTGCCGATCATGGTGGCGAACAGCTCGTTGTCGCGCGGGTTCATGTTGTAGAGGATGGTGCGGGCCAGCTGGTCGTGCTCATCGAGGCGATCGAGAAAACGGGCCAGCGGGCGGGCCATCTCGAAATCGCCGACCGAGTCGAGCCCGGAGTCGGCGCCGAGCGTGCGACGCATTCGCGAGTTCGTGTTGCGCAGCGCACCGAGGTGATATTGCTGAACCCAGCCGCGCTCGTGGTCCATCAAGGCGAAACGGTGCAGAAGCGCGGCTTTGTAGCGCCGGCCTTCATCGATCGCGACCGCTTTGCCGGAGCGGAGCTTGTCGAAGGTGGCGGCCACTTCCGCATCGGTCCAGTCATCGGCGTAGATCTGCTCGAGACCGTGGTCCGAGGCGCGGCAACCGGCTTCGTGAAACGCGGCGTGACGTTGATCGAGCGCGTCGAGCAAGCGGTCGAACGATGGGATCGAGATTCCGGCGGTGCTCCCGAGTCGATCGAGCCAGGCGTTGAATGACGGCAGATCCTCGATCGCCAGCGCGGCGTCGGGACGCCACGTCGGAACGACGCGCGTATCCGGATCGGTGCGCCGCGCGAGGGCGTGATGGTGCTCGAGCGAATCGGCCGGATCGTCCGTCGTGCAGACGACGGCGACGCGAAACTGGCGGAGCAGTCCCTGCGTCGAGAAGTCCGGCGTCTGCAGCAGCGCGGTGCAGTGATCGTAGATTGTGCGCGCGGTTCGTTCGGAGAGCAGCTCGGTCACGCCGAACGGCCGCTTCAACTCGAAGTGCGTCCAGTGGTAGAGCGGATTGCGAAGCGTGGCCGGAACCGTTCGCGCCCACGCTTCGAACTTGTCATAGTCAGAAGCATCGCCAGTGCAGAAGCGCTCGGCGATTCCGTTTGCCCGCATCGCCCGCCACTTGTAATGATCGCCGTCGAGCCAGATCGCGGTCAGCGATCGGAATTGATGATCGCTGGCGATCTGCGCCACCGGCAGATGGCAGTGATAGTCGATGATCGGAAGATCGGCGACGTAGCGGTGATAGAGGTCGCGGGCGACGTCGGTCTCCAGCAGAAAGTCTTCGTGAATGAAGGTCGTCATGCTTCGAATGGCTCGAATTTCGGCGCGAGAAGGTGGTGGAAGGCGAATGCGATCAGGTATGCGAACGCGCAAATCGCGAAGAGGATCGCGTAGCCGGCGGTGACGTTGCCGAGGGCGTGATAGCGGTCGAGGATGCGTCCGCAAAACCAGGGGAAGAGAATGCCGCCGATCGAGCCGGCCATCCCGCCGAGGCCGATGATCGTGCCGACGTCTTTCTTGGCGAACATGTCGGAGACGGTGGTGTAGAGATTGGCCGACCAGGCCTGGTGTGCCGAAGCCACCACGCCGATGATCAGCACCGCCGGCCAGTTGGCCACGCGCGTCGCCGCCAGGATCGGCAGCACGCAGAGCGCGAAGAGAAACATCCCGGTCTTGCGCGCGCGGGTCACGCTCCAGCCGTGGCGGCTCAGGTAGCCGGTCACCCATCCGCCGGCGATGCTCAGCACCGTCACGATGGCGTAGATCGTCACCAGGTGCACCCAGCTTTTCTTGATGTTCAGGCCGCGCGTGGCTTTGAAGTAATCGGGCAGCCAGATCAGGAAAAACCACCAGACCGGATCGGTCATGAATTTCGCCACGATGAACGACCACGTCTGCCGGTAGCGCAGCGAACGGATCCAGCCCATCGGCACGCCGCCGGCGCCGGCTTCATCGGCATCGCTTCGAATCAACTCCAGCTCCGCGGCCGATACGTTCTTTCGGCGCTCGGGAATCTCGTAGAGCCGGAACCAGAACGGCAGCCAGATCAACCCGGCGATGCCTGCGAAGATGAAGGCCCATCGCCAGCCGAGCGCGTAGGCGATGATCGGGATCGTGGCCGGCGCAATGATGGCGCCGACGTTCGCGCCGGCGTTGAAGATGGCCGTTGCGAAGGCGCGCTCGCGTTTCGGGAACCAGAGCGCTACGGCTTTGATCGCCGAGGGAAAGTTGCCGCCCTCGCTGACGCCGAGCGCCACGCGGGCGGTGAAGAATCCGTTCACCGAGCCGACCATGGCGTGCGTCATCGCCGCCAGACTCCAGGCGAAGATCGAGACCGCGTAGCCGATCTTCGTTCCGTAGCGGTCGACGAACCAGCCGAAGCCGAGCAGGCCGACCGCGTACGCGCCTTGGAACGCTGAGTTGACCAGACCGAACTGCTCGTTCGTCCATCCCAGATCGTGATCGAGCAGCTCTTTGATCAGAGCGAGGATCTGGCGATCGATGTAATTGATGGTGGTGGCGAAGAAGAGCAGAGCGCAGACGGTCCAACGGACTCGAGTCATCCGCGGCGTGTCGCTCATCAGGCCACGGTCTCCAGCGCGCGCCAGATCCGGCCGCCGGGGAACTCGTAGGCATCGAGCGACTCCGGCCGGATGGAGATGCTGTATCCCGGCCGCAGCGGCGCAATGTAGTGCGCGTTGCGGACGACGCACGGATCGACGAAGTGCTCGTGCAGATGATCGACGTACTCGCACATCCGGTTTTCCAGGCTGCCGCTGATGGCGATGTAGTCGAAGATCGAAATGTGCTGGACGTACTCGCACAGTCCGACGCCGCCGGCGTGCGGGCAGACCGGCACGCCGAACTTCGCCGCCATGAGCAGGACGGCAAGGACTTCGTTGACGCCGCCCATCCGGCAGCTGTCGACCTGCAGGAAGCTGATGGCATCCGCCTGCAGGAACTGTTTGAAGAGGACGCGGTTCTGGCAGACCTCGCCGGTTGCGACGCCGATCGGGGCGACGGCGCGCGCGATGGCGGCGTGGCCGAGAACGTCGTCCGGGCTGGTCGGCTCCTCGATCCACCACGGATCGAAGCGGGCCAGCTCCTTCATCTGCCGGATGGCTTCGCCGACGTCCCAGCACTGGTTGGCGTCCATCATCAGGCGCCTCTCGCTGCCGATCTCTTCGCGCATGAGAGCGGCGCGCTGGATGTTGTCCTCGAGGTTCAGGCCGACCTTCATCTTGAACGCGGTCCAGCCTTGCGCGGTCGCTTCGCGGCAGAGACGCCGGACTTTGTCGTCGGGATAGCCGAGCCAGCTCGTCGACGTGGTGTACGCCGGGAAGCCGTCGCGGCGCATCTCCGCTTCGCGCGCCGCTTTTCCGAGTTGCTGCCGGTGCAGCATCTCCAGCGCTTCCTCCGGCGTGAGGACGTCGGTGATGTAGGTGAAGTCGATGGCGGCGACGATCTGCTCCGGCGTGAGATCGGCCAGCAGTTTCCACATCGGCTTCCCGTCGCGCTTCGCCCACAGGTCCCACACGGCGTTGATGAGCGCGCCGGTGGCCATGTGCAGAATGCCTTTTTCCGGTCCCAGCCAGCGGAGCTGGTTGTCGACGGTGAGGTCGCGATAGAAGCCGCGAAGATTGCCGATGATGTCGGAGAGACGGCGGCCGGCGACGTGATGTTCGAGCGCGCGAACGGCGGCGACACAGACTTCGTTGCCGCGGCCGTTGGTGAAGGTCAGGCCGTCGCCGGCGAGGCCGGAGTCGGTCAGCAGCGTGACGTAGGTCGCCGAGTAGTCGCCGCGGTTGAGAGCATCCGAGCCATCGAGGTCATACGACGTCGGAAAGCGGATGTCGCGCACGAGGACTTCGGTGATCTTCATTGATTCACCCCGCTGGCGAGGAATCCGCCATCCACCGCCAGCACTTCGCCATTGACGAAGCTCGCCGCCTCGGAGGCCAGAAAGACGCAGGCGCCGGCCAGCTCTTCGACACGGCCGAATCGCTTCAGCGGCGTGCGCAGCCGGAACTCCTTGCCGCGCTCGGTGCCATCGAGCAGGTTGGAGTTGAGCGCCGTGCGGAAGACACCGGGCGCGATGGCGTTCACGTTCACGCCGCGCTCGCCCCATTCGACGGCGAGGGCGCGGGTCAATCCGGCGACGGCCGCTTTGCTGGCGGTGTAGGCGGCCACTTCGAACAGTCCGACGAACGACGCCAGCGAGGCAATGTTAATGATGCGTCCGTAGCCGCGGTCGAGCATGTGCCGGCCGAACACCTGGCAGCTGCGCCAGGTTCCGGTCAGGTTGGTCTCGATGATCGAGCCCCACTCCTGGTCGCTGACGTCGATGGTCGGCGTCCGTTTGGTGATGCCGGCGCAGTTGACCAGGATGTCGACGCCCGCGAATTCGGCGAGCGCCTGCTGCAACGCGGCGTCGAGCGAGGCGCGATCGCTCACATCGGCAGTGATGCGCGCGCTGCGTTTGCCCCGCTCTTCAACCTCGGCGGCGGCAGCTTCGACCTGCTCCTGGCGGCGCGAGATCGGCACGACGTCCGCTCCCGCATCGGCCATTCCGCGCACGAGCGCCAGTCCGATCCCCGACGTTCCGCCGGTGACGACGGCCACGCGGCCGGCCAGTGGAAGCGTTGCGCTCAAGCGACCGACCCCACGACTCGCGACGGCAACACGCCCGCCGGCAATTCTTCGGAGGCCTGCGCCTGGCGGGCCATATCGAGATGCCGCGTCATCTCCGTGCGGGCCCGTTCGGCGTCGCCCTCGCGGATGGCCTGATAGATGCGGCGATGCATCTCGGCGGACTCTTTCAGATCGTGCGCGCGCTCGACAGTCATGCGGCGCTGTTCGTAAACGAGCGACGAAATCATCTCCACCAATGCGGCCAGCACGGGATTGCCGGAAGCGGCGGCGACGGCGCGATGAAAGCGGACGTCGTGCACGAGGAACGTCTGCGGCTCGTTCAGGCTGGCGAACATGCCGGTGACTTCTTCCGACATCGTGGCGTGGCGATCGGTGAGGTTGACTTCGGCTGCCAGTCCGGCGGCGCCGACTTCGAGAATGCGGCGTGCTTCGAAGATCTCGTCGCGAGTAAATCCGTGAAGCGCGGCGAGAAAGCTCAACGGTCCGGCGCCGAGGCGTGGGGGGCCGCCGGTGATGAACGTGCCGGCGCCCTGGCGCGACTCGGTGACGCCCATCGCCGCCAGCGCGTGCAATCCCGCGCGAACGGTCGGACGGCTTACGCCCAACTCCTGCGCCAGCTCGCGCTCGGGGACGAGACGGTCGCCGGGCCGCAGCTTTCCGCCTTCGATGAGAACCGCAACGTGACGCACCACCTGATCGGCTGATTGAATTTCGATCGCGTGGGTCGCCGCCTCGTCCTTCTCCTTCTTCACGGGTTGCTCCTCGTTCCGATTGTTGGTAATGGCTTGACCAATTCTCTACACCTGTCCGAGATTGTCAACCACATGGATTGACCAATTCGAAAAAGAGGGAGTAGCATCCGCCGCTGTTACCGCTGGTGCTCTCGTATTACATCCTTCAGTTTGTCGAATTGGTATGACCTATCTGGCGAAGAGAGTTTGCGCGGCGTTGTTTCTGGGCATCCTGGCGATGTCAGCTCAGGCTGCGACCATCGTCGTTGCCCAGAACGGCAGCGGCGACTTTCGGACGATTCAGGCAGCGCTCGACTCCATCCCCGCCGCCAACACCGAGAACCGGACCATCCTCATCCGCAACGGCACCTATCGCGAGAAGGTGATGATCACCACCAGCCACCTGTCGCTGGTTGGTGAGGATCGCGAGCGTACGCGCATTGAGTACGCCGAACTGCGGCGCGAGTGGCGCAAGACGCATCCGGACGATTGGGGCGCGGCGGTGATCAACATCGGACCGGAAAGCACGGACGTGATCATCGCCAACCTGACCGTGCGCAACGATTACGGCAAGGATCACAACGATCACGATCACCAGTTCGCGATTCGTTCGATGGGCGGAGCCAATCGCATCGCCATCCTGCACGCGAACGTGATCGCCGACGGCGGCGACACGCTCAGTCTCTGGAACAGCGAGTCGGGCCTGTCGTACTACGACGATTCGTATTTCGAGGGCTGGGTCGATTTCGTCTGTCCGCGCGGCTGGGCCTACATTACCAACAGCCGCTTTATCGGCCACAACCCGAACGCCAGCATCTGGCACGACGGCAGTAAAAATAAGGATCAGAAGCTGGTCGTCCGCCATTCGCAGTTCGACGGCGATCCCGGCATCGCCCTCGGCCGCAATCATCGCGATGCGCAGTTCTACGTGCTCGACTCCACGCTCTCCGCGAACATTGCCGATCGTCCGATTTACCAGGTGCCCGAGCCGGATCGATACATTTGGGGTGAGCGCTATTACTACGCGAACGTTCATCGCACGGGCGGCGACTTCGCCTGGTTCGCCGACAACCTTCGCACCGCCGCCGGCTCGCCGCGTGATGAAGAGATCACGCCTGAGTGGACGTTCGGCGGACGCTGGAATCCGGAGACGCTGCCGGCGGTGCTGCCGTTCGCCGCGATCCCGCATCCGGAGAACGGCTGGCGTTGGGTCGATTCCTCGGGAGTGACACTGCGCTGGACGCCCGCTCGCAACGCGCGCGCGCAACGCATCCACTTCGGCAAAACGAATCCGCCGGAGTTTCGCGTCGAACAAACCGCGACGACGTTTGCAACGGGTGCTCTCGAACCGGGAACGACGTACTACTGGCGCATCGACTCCGTGACCGCGGGCGAAATCGTCACCGGCCCGGTCTGGTCATTCCGCACCGATCCGCGCGCGATCCGGATCGCGCTGGTGGGCGATTCGACGGTGACGGAGAAGAGCGGGTGGGGGCGTGGCTTCAAACGATACGTCGATGAGAAGGCCGCACTGCTCAACCTCGCGCTCGGCGGACGGAGCTCAAAGAGTTATCGCGCCGAGGGACATTGGACGGAAGCGATCGCGCGTCATCCAACGTACGTCCTCCTGCAGTTCGGTCACAACGACGTCCACGGCAAGGGGCTCGATCGCGAGACCGACCTTCCAACCTTCCGCGCGAACATGGCGCGCTACGTTGACGAGGCGCGCACTGCCGGCGCGAAGCCGATTCTCATCACACCCCTCACGCGCCGCTACTTCGGAGTCGACAGTCGCATCCACTCCGACCTCGGCGAATACGCCGATGCGACGCGAAGCGTGGCGGCGGATAAGAACGTCCCGCTCATCGATCTGCACGCGAAGAGCATTGACCTGCTCGACCGTCTCGGGCCCGCCGTCAGCCCGGCACTCGGGCCGTTGAAGCCGGACGGAACGCTCGACAAGACCCACCTCAACGACGACGGCAGCGCGCTCTTTGGCGCGTTGATGGCCGAGGAGGTGCGGCGTGTCGTTCGCGAGCTCGCGCCGTACATTCGGGCAGCGACGCTGCCGGCGATCGCGCCGCCGTGGTCATCGCGCATGGCCGAATCGGTGATGAAGCGGACGCCCGATCCGCTGCTGCTCGACAGCGACAAGCCGAAATGGGATTACACGCAAGGCCTGGTGCTGAAGGCGATGTTCGATCTCTACCAACGCACGCTCGACGAGCGGTACTGGAAGTACGCGAAGGCCTGGTACGACGGCATGATCGACGCCGACGGCACGATCCACCTCTACCGCCTCGACGAGTACAGCCTCGATCGCATCAATCCCGGCAAGCCGCTCTTTCTGCTGTACGAGAAAACGCACGACGAGAAATATCGAAAAGCCATCGAGACGCTGCGCCAGCAACTGCGCGGCCACCCGCGCAATGCGGATGGCGGCTTCTGGCACAAGAAGCGGTATCCGCATCAGATGTGGCTCGATGGTCTGTACATGGCCGCGCCGTTCTACGCGCAGTACGGAAAGGTCTTTCACGAGCCGGCCGCGTTCGACGACGTCATCACGCAGTTCGTGCTGATGGAGAAGCACGCGCGCGATGAGAAAACTGGCCTGCTCACGCACGGCTGGGACGAGAGCCGCGAACAGAAATGGTCCGATCCGAAAACGGGAAGATCCCCGGCGTTCTGGGGCCGGGCCATGGGCTGGTATGCGATGGGCCTGGTGGAAACGCTCGATTTCATCCCGCCCGATCACCCGCGCCGTCCCGAACTGATCGCCATTCTCCAACGCTTTGCCGAAGCGATCACCCGCGCTCAGGATCCCAAGAGCAACGTCTGGTGGCAAGTCGTCGATCAACCCGGCCGCGAGAAGAACTATCTCGAGTCCTCCGCCTCAGCGATGTTCACTTTCGTCCTCCTGAAATCCTCCCGCCTCGGCTACATCGACGCCAAGTACGCCGAGGTCGGCCGCCGCGCCTACAACGGAGTCCTCAAGGAGTTCATCGAAGTCGACAAAGATGGCCTGGTCACCATCCACCGCGCCGTCCAGGTCGTCGGCCTCGGTGGCGATCCCGAAAAAGAGCGCTACCGCGATGGAACGTACGAGTACTACGTGACGGAGAAGGTCCGCGACAACGATCCGAAGGCGATCGGGCCGTTCATTTTTGCGAGTATGGAGATGGAGGGGCGGTCACTGCAGTAGCGTGAATCCCTCGGCGTTTCGCAAGTCGCGGTCGAACGTGTACGTAGTTCGAGCGCCGCGGGCGCCGGCGATCTCGCCGAGGATGTAGTCGGAAAGATCGCCCTTTCCCTTCGAGTACATCTGGAGCGCGCGCTCCAGCAACTCAGAATCCTCCAACACGAAGGGCGGCGTGGTCAGCAGCATGCGGACCGAGGCTGCGATTTCCGAGCGCGAGGCACGGTAGGCACTTTCAAGGACCCACTCAAGCTCGCACAGGACCGGATGACTGACCAGGCAGGTGTCGCCCGTTGCCCGGCAGTTCTCCACCAGATTGCGAGCGCGCATAGCTTGGTGTTCGTCGTCGCGCACCAGAAACCGGATCAGCACGTTGGTGTCGATTGCGATCACTTGCCCTTCACCGACTGTTTTTTCTTCGCGCGCTGTCGCACGGCGGCGCGCATCTCGGCGATCGACACCGGCCTGCGCCTGGCCAGCGGCTGAAGCATCCCAAAGCCACGATCCAGAGATGGCCGTTTCTCGCGTTCCAGTGTCAGCAACCCATCGAGGCCAATCGCAACCTCGAACCGATCACCCTGCTTTAGCGCCAGCCGATCCCGGATGTCCTTCGGAAGGGTGATCTGTCCTTTGGATGTCAACGTCGTGGAGCTCAAGAGACGCCTCCTTACTAAATGCTAGAGTATCACTAATCTGGTAAGGAGACTCATATCTGCTTTTTACCCAAAGACATCGCAAGCGAGCATAAGCATCAGCGATGCATGTATGATGCGTCCATGCCACGAACGACACTTCAAATTGAAGATGATGCGCTAAAAGCAGCAAAGATGCATGCGGCACGTCATCGTATGACTCTGGGCCAGGCAGTTAGCGAGTTGGTCCGGCAAGCAGCAGACCGTCCTCTCATCACCGACACGCGAAACGGCTTACAGGTGGTGCGTCTCAGCCGTCGCTCGCCCAAGGTGACGGCCGCGCTCATCGATAAATTGCGTGACGATTTGCCATGAAGGCCGCGCTGCTCGATTTGAACATTCTCACCGCCTTGCTGTGGCCGGCTCACGATCACCATGAAATCGCTCAGGACTGGTTCGGAGCCCGGCGCAACGCGCGCTGGGCGACATGTGCTTTGACCCAGCTCGGATTCGTCCGCCTGGTTAGCAACCCGTCGTTCTCTCGTGACGCGTTGAAACCAGCCGAGGCGGTTCTCCTGCTTTCCGCCAATCTTGCACACCCCAGCCACGTATTCTGGGTCGAAAATCTTTCCGTGCCGGCAGCAGTCAAGGACATCCCGCGCGAGTTGAGAGGGCATCAACAGGTGACTGACGCGTACCTCTTGGCGTTGGCAAGAAGCCATGACGGAGTTCTGGCCACTTTCGATCGCGGGATCGAGGCGCTGGCCTCCGGCTGGGGAAAATCGGCGATCGAGCTAATTAGCACTCGCGTCAATTGAGATCCGATTCAACCGCTTCCAAAGCGGCGCAAGATCCAGCGTCTTGTCTTCCTCGAGCGCGCGCGACAACTCATCGAGCCATTTCCGTCGCGCGTCGACGCCATCCGGAACGGAGAGAGCGCGCGTGGTCAGCGCGCGAACGGGATAGCCGCCGGCCTGTTCCTGGCTGTCGATGATCTTGCCGCTGCCTTCGATGACCGATCGAACGATGCGGGCATCGATCGGATCGCGTCGGGCCGGGCGGGCGCCGGCGGTGCGGAGGACTTGCGCGGCGGCGTCCCATGGAGAGATGGCTGGCAGCGTAGACGCGGGAAGCGGCGCGACGCCGTCATCTTTGAGAGGAATCGCCATCCCATTCGCTCCGACCGCCACGTTGTCGCGCAAAAATACCCGCCCGCCCGGATCGACACTCTTCACGAACAAGCGCGCGTGCGTATCGGAACCCGCGATGGCCATGTTGCCAACCAGCACCGTCTCCGACGGCTGCAGCGTCTTGCGGTTCCCGTGTCTGCCGACGCCGACGCAGGCGGAGCCCCAGTTGTACATCACGTTCGCCGCGACGATCGCCGTCGTGCCGCCTTTGAGTCGCGGGTTGCGCTCGCGGTTGTGGGCGTAGAGGCAGCCGGTGATGACGACGTTGCGCACGCCATCGTGGATCAGCGTTCCTTTCGAGTGCTCGCCTTTCGGATGGGTCGCGTGCGACAACCCCTCGGCGATCAGGCAGTGACGAAGCGTGATGTCGTGCGAGGTGACGTCGGCATCGCTCGTCGGGTCGACGTCGGCTGGCCCCGAGGCCGAGAGATTTTCGTCGATGGCCCAGGTGGCGGAGCAGTGATCGAAGACCACGTGGTGAACCGGACCGGCGTTTCCGCGGTGCGCGCCGATTGCATCGGGCGACCAATCTTTATGCGGCGAGCCAGGGCCGCCGTCGCCCGGGCGGACGGCGATGTGCTGGATCAGCACGTCGTGCGTCTCGACCGAGAGGCTGCCGCGGATCAGAGTGATGCCGGGATCGGGTGCCGTCTGACCAGCCACCGTCAGCCAGGGGCTTCGCACATCCAATGACCGGCCCTGCAGATCGATCACGCCGCCGACCTCGAAAACGATCAGGCGTGGCCGAGGATCTTCCAGCGCCTGCCGGAGCGAGCCCGGGCCGCCGGCGGCGAGCGTCGTGACCCGGAGCAGCGTCCCTCCCACTCCTCCGATCGTGGTCGCGCCTAGGTTGATTGGTATTACCAATGCGGCCGACATCGATGGCGTTTGTTTGTCAGCTCGGGCATGATTCTGCGGCGGACTCGGGAGTGTAGCGCAAGCGAAAACGACGGCGATGAGGGTGGTGGCGAGAATTGGTCGAGTCATCGATTCAGATCCTAGTGGTAAGACAACACTTGACTAGCGTACTGTAGTGGTCATATAACATACCGGCTCACGAACCAAGTCAATCCGGCGCGAATTCGAGGAGGTTGCCCATGAAGCAACGATTCAGCTTTGCGGTGCTCTTTGCCCTGGCCCTCATTCTCATCAGCCTTCCGCTATCGGCTCAGGATTTCCGCGGAGCGATCAGCGGAATCGTGAAAGACAGCACCGGCGCGCTGCTTCCCGGCGTGACCATCACCGTCAAAAACGTCGACACGAACGTCGCCGTCATGTCGGTCACCGATTCGAAGGGCGTCTATCACGCGCCTCACCTCAACGCCGGCACCTACTCGGTCGAAGCGGGTCTCGACGGATTCAAGACCGAGCTCCGAAAGGGGATCGTCGTCCACGTCGGCGACACCGTCGGCGTCGACTTCAAGATGGAGCAGGGCGCGCTGACGGAAGTCATCCAGGTGACCGCCTCCACGCCGCTGCTCGACACCACCTCTCCCGCCACCGGACAGGTCATCGACAGCGCCCAGATCCAGCGGCTGCCACTCGGCGATGGCACGGCCTACATGCTGTCGCGCCTCGCGCCCGGCCTGGTCGACAACTCCGATCTTCACTTCGACCGGCCGATGGACAACGCCGGACTGGCCGGCATCATCGCCAACGGTTCGCAGGGCGGCAACGACTTCACCCTCGATGGCGCGCCGAACAAGGTCTCTCCAAACACCAGCGCGCCGGGCAACAACAGCGGCGTGGTCGGTTTCTCGCCTCCCTCGGACGCCATCGCCGAGTTCAAAGTTCAGACGAATGCGTTCGATGCCGAATCAGGCCACTCCGCCGGCGCCACGGTGAACCTGGCGTTGCGCAGCGGCACGAACAACATCAAGGCCAACGTCTCGTACTTCAATCGCGACAGCAGCCGGACCTCGACGCCGCTCCTGACGCAACGCGCCGGAGCGGACAAGCCGCCACGCCAGTACAACCGCGGCACCTCCACCATCTCCGGTCCCATCATTCGCGATCGCACGTTTTTCATGTTCTCGGTCGAGCGCCTTCGCGACGTGAATGCGGAGCCGGCCACGTACACCGTTCCGACCATGAAGATGCGGCAGGGCGATTTCTCGGAGTTCTCCACGCTGGTCTATGACCCGCTGACCGCGACCGGGACCAACCTCACCCGGAAAGCCTTCGCCGGCAACCAGATTCCTGGCGATCGCATCAACGCCGTGGCCAAAGCCTACGCCGCTCTTTATCCCGAGCCGAACAAGGCCGGCACCAGCGGCAACTACTTCACCAACCAGCTGCGGCCTTATGACTACAACGCCATCCTCGGCCGCATCGACCACAACATCAACAACTCGAACAAGCTCTTCATCGACGGCTACTACAACAAGCGCCAGGAAGACCGCTACAACTGGGCTCTCGGCGCCGCCAACTCGCAGAACGGCGCCATCAACGGCTTCGACGTCACCCACGGTTTCGACTACCGGAGCAACAAGGGGACGACGCTCGGTTACACGAATGTCAAAACCAGCTCACTGGTATTCGACGTCCGCACCTCCTGGTCGCAGTTCGGCGAATGGCGTCAGGCCGGCGAGGAGTTCGATCCGTCGACGATGGGCTTCTCCCAGACCGCGCTGTCGCTGATGAACGGCTACAAATACCTGCCGTTCATCACCTTCGGCGGATTCAGCACCACGAACTCGAACTCGACCATCGCCACGCTCGGCTCGATGCGGTCGGATTGGGGGACGGGATTCAACCGCCCGTTCACCACCGTCTCCTTCGTTCCCAGCGTCGACTGGCAGCTGGCCGGGCAATCGATCCGCGCCGGCTATGAGCTTCGCAATCAGCGCTGGAAGATCGAAGTCCCCGCGTACGGCGCGGGACGTTACAACTTCAACGGTGCCTACACGCGGCTCAACAACTCCGCGCCGCTGAACGACCCGGCGCAGTCGTGGGCGCAGTTCCTCCTCGGCCTTCCGACGACGGGAACCGGCGCGGTGGCCACGGCCGGCGGCGTATCGAGCCAGTTCGAGATCGCGGCCAAGGCCGACTACCGTCAGGTTTCTCACGCGCTCTTCGTGCAGGACGATTGGCAGCTCAACCAGAATCTCAGCATCAACCTCGGGCTGCGCATGGAACTGGAACAGGCCATGACCGAGGCGCATGACCAGGCGGTGTCGGGATTCAATACCTCGCTCAGCAGTCCGATCGAAGCGGCGGCCCTGGCCAACTACTCCAAGAGCCCGATCGCCCAGATTCCGGTCGATCAGTTCCACGTTCGCGGCGGGTTGGAGTTCACGCACGGTGGGATCTACAACAACCTTCACAAGGTCATGCCGCGCGCGGCCTTCTCCTACCAGCTCGGCGACAAGACCGTCATCCGCGGAGGCGCGGGTCTTTTCAGCTACGACTACTACTTCGATGCCGGCAACCAGACCGGCTTCTCCGCGCCGACCGCGATCGTCACCACCGACAACAACGGCGCCACCTTCCTGGCGAACCTGAGCAATCCGATTCCGAGCGGCGGTCTGGTCCAGCCGACAGGTGCTTCGCTCGGGCCAGCCACCGGACTCGGTCTGGCCATCGGTTCGGTCGTTCCCTCGGAGCGCACCACTCCCTACTACCGGCGGTGGCAGATCGGCGGGCAGCGCGACCTCGGCGCGGGCTGGAAGATGGAAGTGTTCTATCTCGATTCGCGCGGCACGCATCTGCCGGTGCAGCGCGAGCTGAACGGCATCCCGTACCAATACCTCTCCACCTCCAACATTCGCGACACCGCGCAGGAGAGCCTTCTGAGCGCCTCGGTCACGAATCCGTTTGCCGGGATGCTGCCCGGGACCACGCTCAACGGCGCCACCACGACGCGTGGCCAGCTGTTGAAGCCGTTCCCCGAGTTCCTCAGCATCGTCACCGAGGAGTACAACGGGTCGGATAGCTACAAGGCGGCCTCGGTGGCGATCGAGAAGCGATTCGCGTACGGCGCATCGATGACCGCGTCCTACACGCACTCGCGCCTTCGCGACAAACTCAACATGCTCAACCCCTCGAACGACGTCCTCGAGGATCGCGTCTCGCCCAACGACCGGCCGAATCGGGCCACGTTCAGCGGAACGCTCGATCTCCCGTTCGGCGCCGGCAAGAAGTGGGGCTCGAACTGGAAAGGCTTCACCGATGCGCTCCTCGGCGGTTGGGCGATCAGCGCCACGTATCAATATCAGAGCGGCTTCCCGCTTAGCTGGGGCAACGTCTACTACGACCCGTCCCGCGATCCGCGCGATCTGCATTCGTACATTGGCAAGCATGTCTGTCCCGGAAATCCGAAGGGTGTCGCCGGTCTCGATTGCCCGGCGTGGGATACCTCGGGGTTCTTCATCGCCGGCGGTACCGGCCGCACCGATACGCGGATTCAGCTCGGCAACAACGTGCGTACGTTCCCGTCCACGCTGCCGAACGTTCGATCCGATCCTCTTCACCTGATGGACATCGGCATCTACAAGACCTTCGATCTGCCCGGTGCGATGCGGTTCCAGCTGCGGATTGAATCGATCAATGCGTTGAACTACACGGTGCTCTTCAACGCCAACATGGATCCGCGCAACGCGCAGTTCGGCCTCGTGAACCAGGATCGCAACAATCCGCGCGATATCCAGCTCGGCGGGCGGCTATCCTTCTAAGGTGAGGCAATTCCTTCGTCATCTGCTGGCGGCGGCCATTTTGGCCGCCGGTTCCATTCTGCGCGCGGACTCGGGCGCACTGCGCGTCATCGTGCGGAACGAACTGCCCCTTGCGCGTTCCTCGGAGACGGTGGAGATCCCGGCGTCGTCGCTGGCGGCGCTCGGCGACCTGACGCGCGTTCACGTCTTCGACCACGACTCCAGCCGCGAGGTTCTCGCGCAGACGCTCGATCTCGATGCGGACGGGAAGCCGGAGAGTTTGATCTTCCAGGCCGACATGAAGCCTCAGTCGACGCGGTCGTTCGATCTGCGCGTTGGTGAGCGCGTGGTCTACCGGAAAGAAGACTTTCGCGTCTACGGCCGCTTCGTACGCGAGCGGTACGACGACTTCGCCTGGGAGAACGATCGGGTTGCGCACCGCAGGTACGGCGCGGCGCTGGAGACGTGGCAGAAGGAGCCGCTGACGTCGAGCAGCGTCGACGTCTGGCTCAAACGGACGCGCCGGCTGGTCGTGAACGACTGGTATATGGTCGACGATTACCACCGCGACACCGGCGAAGGAGCCGACTTCTATTCGGCCGGCCGCAGCCGCGGTTGCGGCGGCAGCGGCATCTGGCGCGACGGCAAGCTGATCGTGTCGAGAAACTTTCGCGAGTCGCGCGTGCTCGCCAACGGTCCGATCCGGCTGGTCTTCGAGTTGCGCTATCCCGTCTGGGAAGGAGCAGGCGTCCGCTCCGAGACCAAACGGATCACGCTCGATGCCGGTCAGAATTTCAATCGCTTCGAGAGCCGGTACGACGCTGATGGCGAATTTCAGTACGCCGCCGGCATCAAGAAGTTCGCCGCGACGGACGTGCGCATCGAACGCGCCGCGGGATGGATTCGCGCGTGGGGACCGGTCGTCGGCGGCACCGGCAAGTTCGGTTGCGCCATCGTCCTCGATCCCGCGGCCATCGCCGATGTGACCGAAGCCGACGGCAATCACCTGATCGTGGCGAAACCGCCGGCCATCTACTATGCCGGCACCGGTTGGGACAAAAGCGGCGATTTTGCTGATGTCGGCGACTGGGACCGGTACGTCGAACAATGGGCGCAGCGGGTGAAGTCGCCGCTGCGCGTCGAAGTGGTCACTCCCTGAGATGCGCAAACTCGTTCTTGCCCTCGGCACGCTGCTCATCGCCGTTTCGGCGTTTGCTGCCGATCCGTGGGACGCCGTTCCCGAGATTCTGAGCCGCATCGTTCCGCCCACGTTTCCGGCGCGCGACTTCGTGATCACGAAATACGGCGCAACCGATGGTGGCGATGCCAGCGCCGCGATCGCCAAGGCCATCGATGCATGTGCGCGCGCCGGCGGAGGTCACGTCATCGTTCCGAAGGGCGACTACGTCACCGGCCCCATTCGCCTGCGCAGTCACGTCGATCTGCATCTCGACGCCGGCGCCACGCTTCGCTTCAGCCAGGATCCGTCGCGCTATCCAAACGTCCTCACGCGCTGGGAAGGCGTCGAGCTGATGAACTACTCGCCGCTGATCTACGCCGCCGACTGTGAAGACGTGGCCATCACCGGCGAAGGAACGCTCGACGGTCAGGCCGACGAAACGCATTGGTGGAACTGGAAAGCGGAGAAGGAACCGAAGCTCCAGAACGACGACCGCAATGCTCTCTTCAAACAGAATGACGACGGCATTCCGGTCGCGCAGCGCGTTTACGGCTCAGGTCATTTCCTGCGGCCGACATTTGTCGAGCCCTATCGCTGCAAGAACATCCTCATCGAAGGGGTCACGATCCGCAACGCGCCGTTCTGGGTCTTGCATCCGACGCTCTCCACGAACGTGACCATCCGCCGCGTGACCGTGATCGGCCACGGGCCGAATACCGATGGCAGCGATCCCGAATCGTGCCGTGACGTTCTGATCGAGGACTGCATCTTCGACACCGGCGACGATTGCATCGCCCTCAAGTCGGGCCGCAATGCCGACGGCCGGCGCATCACTACGCCCATCGAGAACGTGATCATCCGCGGCTGCAAGATGAATAACGGCCACGGTGGGATTACCGTTGGCAGCGAGGTCAGCGGCGGTGCGCGGAACATCTACGCCGAGAAAAATCGCCTCGACAGCCCCGAGCTCGAGCGCGGTCTGCGCGTGAAGACGAACAGCGCGCGCGGGGGCATCGTGGAGAACATCTTCGCCCGCGACATCGAGATCGGAAACGTGAAGCTCGCGCCGATCGAGATCGACCTTCGCTATATGTCCGAGTCCGGCGACTTCCCGCCGACCGTGCGCAACATCGTGGTCGAACGGATGCACTCGCAGCACAGCCAGCACGGCCTGTTCATCGTCGCGCTGAAAGAGATGCCGCTGCGGGGCGTCGTCGTGCGTGACTCGGCGTTCCGCGGCGTCACCAACGGACACGTGATCGAAGGAGTCGTCGATCTCACGCTCACCGGCGTCACCGTCGAAGCGGCACCACCACCGAAACCGGAGAAGAGGAAACCATGACAGTCGACCTGGCGGCCATCGAGCCGCGAACCTGCGTCGTGCGCGATACCGGCGCGCGGCATGGAAGGCACATCACCGTCACTCCCGAAACGACTTCGGCGCGCCATCTTCACTTCGGCCGCATCGTCCTCGATGCCGCCGACGCGCCGTTGAAGTTCTCCACCGGCGATCGCGAAACGGGATTCATCTGCCTGAAGGGCGCGGCCACGATCGCGGTCGGAGGCACGCAGTACGCGCTCGGCCGTTACGACGCGCTTTACGTCCCGCGCGACAGTGACATCATCATCTCCGGCGATTGCGACGTCGCCGAGATCGCCGCGCCGGTGGAGAAGCGCTATCCGATCCAGCTGGTCCGTTTCGACGACGTGCAGAAAGACTCCAGCCTGCACTTTCACACCGGCGGCCCGTCGTGCGAGCGCGACGTCAACATCGTCATCGGCAAAAACATCGATGCTGGCCGCATCCTCGCCGGCGTCACCTTCAGCCGTCCCGGAAACTGGACCTCCTGGCCGCCGCACGAACACGCGCGCATGCTCGAGGAGGCCTATCTCTACATCGACATGCCGGAGCCGGGCTGGGGTCTGCAGCTGGTCTACAACGATCCCAGCAATCCGGAGCTGGTGGCGGTGGTGCGCGAAGGCGACGTCGTGCTGATGCCGCAGGGCTATCACCCGAATGTCTCCGCGCCCGGCGGGACCATCAACTTCCTCTGGATGATGGCGGCGATCCGGGAAGGGGAGGATCGTCAGTTCGGCGTGGTCAACGTGCAGCCGGAGTACGCCCAGGGCGGCTCGGGCCTGGAGGCGTCACGCAAGTGAAGATCACCCCCGCCGCCGATTGCCGCTACGACCTCGTCAGCCTCGGCGAAGTCATGCTCCGCCTCGATCCCGGCGAAGGGCGCGTGGCCACGACGCGCACGTTTCAGGTTTGGGAAGGCGGCGGCGAATACAACGTTGCCCGCGGATTGCGCCGCTGTTTCGGATTGCGTACCGCCATCGTCACCGCGCTGGTCGACAATCCTGTCGGCCGCCTGGTCGAAGATCTGATGCTGCAAGGCGGCTGCGATCTTTCGTGGCTGCGGTGGGTCGTCGATGACGGCGTCGGCCGCAGCGCGCGCAATGGTCTCAACTTCACCGAGCGCGGATTCGGCGTGCGCGCGGCGCTGGGATGCTCCGACCGCGGCCACACCGCCGTCTCGCAACTGAAGCCGGGCGACGTCGATTGGGAAAGTCTCTTCGCCGGCGGCGTGCGCTGGTTTCACACCGGTGGGATCTTCGCGGCGCTGTCGGAAACGACGCCGCTGGTTGCCCGCGAGGCGATGGAAGCGGCCCGGCGCCACGGCGTGATCGTTTCGTACGATTTGAATTACCGGCCGTCACTCTGGAAGGGCATCGGCGGCGCTGCGAAAGCCCGCGAGGTGAATCGCGAGCTGGTGGGCCTCGCCGACGTTCTCTTCGGCAACGAAGAAGACTTCAGCGTCGCCCTCGGATTCGACATCGAAGGGGTCGACGAACATCACGCCACGCTGCCGGCCGATGCCTTCAAGCAAATGATCCGTCGCGTCTGCGCCGGGTTTCCGTCGCTGCAGGTCGTGGCCACCACACTGCGTGTCGCGCGCACCGCCACACGCAACGATTGGGGAGCGATCGCCTGGTGTGATGGCGAATTCTTCGAAGCGACAACCCGCCCCGATCTCGAGATCCTCGATCGTGTCGGCGGCGGCGACTCCTTCGCCTCGGGACTGATCTACGGATTCCTCACCGCCCGCGGCCCGGCCTGGGCGGTCGAGTGCGGCGCGGCGCACGGCGCGCTCGCGATGACCACGCCCGGCGACACCAGCATGGCTACGCTGGCCGAGGTCGAGCGCGTGATGAAAGGGGGAACCGCTCGTGTCAGCCGTTGATCGCATCCGCGAAATCGGCATCGTCCCGGTGGTGCGCGCGACGTCGGCGGCCGAAGCGCTCGATGCGGTGGAAGCGATTCGCGCGGGCGGGATTCCCATCCTCGAGATCACGCTCACCGTCCCTGGCGCGGTGAAGATCATCGCCGAGCTCACCGGCCGCTTCGGCGATGACACGCTGATCGGAGCCGGCACCGTGCTCGATGCCGACTCCGCGCAAGCATGCATCGATGCCGGCGCGCGTTTCGTCGTCAGCCCGTTACTCGACATCCCCACGATCGAGCTCTGCCGCCGCCTCGGCGTCGCCGTTTTCCCCGGCGCATTGACGCCGACCGAGATCGTGACCGCCTGGAAAGCAGGCGCGAACGCGGTGAAAGTCTTCCCCGCCAACGCCCTCGGCGGCGCGACCTACCTGAAGTCGATCAAAGCCCCGCTCCCGCAGATCGAGCTGATCCCCACCGGCGGCGTCTCGCTGAAAACCGTCGCCGATTTCATCGCCGCCGGAGCATTTGCCCTCGGCGTAGGCGCCGATCTGGTGGACCTGGCTGCGTTGCGCCGCGGAGAGGCGAACGCGATCACGGAGAAAGCGAAACAGTATGTTGCTGCCGTCAACGCGGCGCGCGGCGCGGCCTAGAACATCTCCACATCCGCAAAATCCACATGCCCCGACGGCGCGATGTGGAAGTTCTTCACCTTGCGGCTGCGGATCGCGGTCGAGGCTCCGTAGATCAGCGGGATGAGGATCGCTTCGCGCTCGATCATCGTGGTGATCGCTTTGCGGTTCGCGGGCGAGGGATCGGCACGATAGGTGGCCAGGGCGGCATCGGTCTCGGCGTTCTGCCAGCGGGCCTGATTGGTCAGGTACTGGCCGCCGGTCGACACCTGCGCGGAGGAGAGCAGCGACTCGTAGAACTCGGCGGGGTCGGGATTGTCGGCCACCCAGCCGCCGATGCTCAGGTCGTAGTCGCCGACGGTGATCGAACGAAAGTAATGCTCGCTGCTCGTCGTCTCCAGCAGCTTGACCTGAATGCCATACGCGCTGAGCTGCCGGGCGATTTCGCGCGCCGCCGGAATCGGCTTCGGCAGGTACGGACGCGGAATCCAGGGAACGAGCAGCGTGAGGCTGGCGGGTTTGTTCGGATGATTCCGCAGCAGCTCGCGATCGCGCATCTCTGTCGAGCCGCTCGCTTTTCCCATCAGCGGCGGGATGAGGTCTCCGGCCAGGAAGGCGAAGTGGTTTTTCTCGTAGGAGATCTCGGCGATGGGGATGGGATTGATGGCGTGCTGAATGGCGCGGCGCAGCGTGACGTCGCGGAAAATCGGGCGTTGATTATTGAAAAACAGAATGCCGGTCGAGTTCCCCGGCTGCATCATCGGCTGATAACCGTTGATCCCGTAGCGGACGATGTCGTTCACGGAGAGGTTGAGGGTCAGGTCGATGTCGCCGCGTTTGGAGGCGTCGATCAACCGGTTCGGAGTGCCGTCGGCGTCCGTCGGATAGATGACGAACAGCAGCTCATCGCTGGCGGCGTTCCCGCGGTACTTCGGATTGCGCTCCAGCCGCGCCATGCCGGCGTCCTTGATCGACTGCATGGTCGTGCCGGGCGTGAGGCGGTACGGGCCGGTTCCGTAGAACGTGCCCTGCCGCTCCAGAACGATGCCGGTGTTCCACTGGCAGAGAACGTTCTCGAAACGCGGACTGGGGCCGCTCATGGTGAAGACCACGCGGCCGTCTCGGGCGGCGACGGTGGCACGTCCGCGCAGCGCGCCGGCGTTCGACAGCGACGTCGCCGCGATCTCCGCGGTGAGCTCCGTTCCATCCGAAAAGAGGATGCCGGGACGCACCGGCGCCGAGTAGACCGGCTGCGCTCCGTCGCGATCCTTTCGCAGAAACTCCGCGAACAGACACGGCTCCAGCGTGCCGGAGTCGGTCATCTTGTACGCCATCTCGTGCACCTGGCCGAGGATCAGACCGGTGATGGTGTCGCCAGAGTCGCGCGGATCGAGCGTGCCGATGGCACTGAGAACACCGATGCGAAGGGACTTGACGGCAGTGGCTGCGGAAGGAGGAGCGGTCAGTGTCGATAGTGAGCTCAAGGAATCCTCGTTTTTCTCGTTTGGCGGACCGTAGCAGCTGATCCGTCAGGCAACGGTGCAGGTCCCGTTAACGTGCAGTGAATTAGAAGGTTTCGCATAAAACGAAAACGCCAGAAGGCCGGAGCCTTCTGGCGTTTTATGCATAACTGTGTCCAAAACGCCGCTAATGTTTGGCGTCGAGCCCGCAGCACCTCTCGTAAACGGGGAACGCCGGCCGGACCGGCTCCGTCCGCGGATGTTTGGCGATCTCTTTCATCAACTCCGTCACCGCAGCTTCGAGCTGCGTATCGTGACCCTTGCGCCACTCCGCCGGATCGAGCTCGACTTCGATGTCGGGCGCGACGCCGGCATTTTCCACTTCCCATTTGCCTGACAGGCCGTAGACCGCGGCATCGGGAGCGGTGTAGGTGCCGCCATCCATCAGGCGCGGTCCCTGTTGCGACGCCACCAATCCGCCCCACGTGCGCGTGCCGACGAGCGGACCGACGTTCATCTTGCGGAAGTACCACGGCATGGCGTCGCCGCCGCTACCGGACATGCTGTTGATGAGCATCGCCTTCGGACCGTAGATCGCGCCGGCGGGAACGGAGACGTCCTTTTCTGCATAGCGGAAGCGGATGGCGCTCAGCTGCGGCCGCGTGAGCATGTTCACCACGTAGTCCGCCAGCAGGCCGCCCTGGTTGAAGCGCTCATCGATCACCGCCCCTTCCTTCTGCGTCTGCACGAAGAAGTCGCGATTGAAGCTGCGGTAGCCGTTCGCGCCGGTGTTCGGAATGTAGACGTACGCCAGCTTGCCGCCGCTGAGCTGATCGACCTTGCGCCGGTTGTCCTCGATCCAGGCCCGCCCGCGCAGCGCCGACTCGTTGGCGATCGGAACGACCACCACTTCGCGCGCGTCGGAGCCGTCGGGCTTCGATCCCACGCGGATGGCCACCTGCTTGCCGGCCGTGTTCTCGAACGGCGCGTAGACGTTCTCGCCGGCGCGAAGATCGCGGCCGCCGACAGAGATCAGGTACTCACCGGCCTTCACGTTCACGCCCGGCTGCGTGAGCGGCGCCTGCAGCTCCGGATTCCAGTTCTCGCCGCTGTAGACGCGGGCGAAGCGATACCGTCCGTTCTCGATCTGGTAGTCGCAGCCGAGAAGTCCGCCCGGGACTGGCTTGGTGGCCAGCATGTCGCCGCCGCGGATGAACATGTGGCCGATGGTCAGCTGATTGAGCATCTCGCGGAAGAGGTAGTTCAGATCGGCGCGATTGGCCACCGCGTCGAGGTACGGCTCGTAGAGTTTTTTCGCCGCCTCGAGGTCGAGACCGTGATGGTTCTCGTCGTAGAAATGATCGCGCTCGCCGAGCCAGGCATCGCGGAACATCTGCCGCCATTCAGCGCGCGGATCGATGTGGATCTGGATCCCGCCGAGCTTCAGCGATCCGTCGCCCCCCTTCGGTTCATCAGCGGACCCCGCGATTGCCCAGTCCTTCTTTCGCTGATACAGCACCTTCTCGCCGTTGGCCGAGACATCGAATGCATTCACGCCGGAGAGGAAGTCCTTCGTCTTGCGCTTCTCGAGATCGAACCGCCGCACGCTGAAGCCGTCGTCGTCGCTGCCGAAGAACGACGGCGGCGCGATCTCGACGAAGAGAATCCCCGCCTTGCCGCTGACCAGCCCCTGAACGTTTCCGTTCGGGACCGGCAGGGCGATGATGCGCTGGCCGATGCCGTCGAAGTCGATCCGGACAGTATCCACCTTCGGTTTTTTCGCCTCGTCCTTTTTCTCGGGCTCCTTGGCGTCTTTTTTCTCCGGCTCCTTCTCGTCCTTCTTCGCCTCGCTCTTCGCGTCCTTGCCCTTGTCTCCCTCCGCCTTCTCCTCATCGCTCTCCGGAGCCAGCGGCGACGGGAGATCGTTGCGCAGCACGGCCGCGTAGACGTTGCGCGTGGCCACGGCGTCGATGCCGGAGAGGTCGGCCCAGCTCAATCCGCGGCCGATGTCGGTGCTCGCGGCGAAGTAGAGATACTTGCCGCCGCGATCGAAGACCGGGTAGAGCACGTCGCTGAGACCGTCGGTGATCTGCGTCGATTTCCCCGAGTCGACGGAGTGAACGAAGACAGCGCGGACGAGGTTCGGCAGGTAGCGGGCGTAGGCGATCCACTTGCTGTCCGGCGACCACCGCGGCTCCAGCACGTTGTTGTTGAACCCGATCGGATTGGTGTCGACCTTCACGCGCGCACCGGTGGCGACGTCGACATACCAGAGGTTCAGCCGCCGGTCGGAGAAGGCCACCTTCGTGCTGTCGGGCGACCAGACCGGCGCGTAGTAGAACGTGGCCGGCGGCCCGAGTTCGATTCGCTTGCCGGGATGATTCCCGTTCTGTTCGCGGATGACCAGCGCGTACTCGCCCGACTCTTCGGAGAAATAGGCGATCGACTTTCCGTCAGGGGACCAGGCCGGATCGCGCTCCATGACGCCGACGGAGTTGGTCAGATTGCGCGCATCACCCTTCTCGACCGGAACGGTGATGATCTCGCCGCGCGCCTCGAACACCGCGCGGGCGCCGCTCGGGGAGATCCGCCCGCTGCGAATCGAATCCGCAGCCGGCTCGTACCGCGCACGAAGCCCGAGAAAATCGCCCCGGACGGTGATGGACACTTCTTTGGATGTGTGCGTCTTCGGATCGAGAAGGAAGATCGTTCCGAACTGCTCGTACGCCAGCATGTCGGGGCCGGCGGAGAGCGCCTTGATGTCGAGCCCTTTGTTCGCCAGCACCTCGGACACGCTCTTCGCGCGCGTGTCGTAGGCCCAGATCGACGTCGTGCCCGTTCGGCTGCCGCGATCGGAGATGAAGTAGATCGTGTCGCCCATCCACGCCGGCGCGTGGTCGTTCGATCCGGGATGGGGAACGCGCTCGATCGACGAGTCCGACATGCGCGCGATCCAGATCTGCCCGGTCTGTCCACCCTTCATCCGCTTCCAGTCCGGCTGCCACTGCGAGATCGGTTGATAGGCGATCCGCGAGTCGTCCGGCGAGAAGGAACCTTCATCCGCATGCGGCAGCGGAACGAGGTCCGGTAGTCCTCCGTCGAGCCCGATCGTGAACAGCTGGCCATACCCGCGAGCGCTCTGGCGCGACGAACGGAAGAGCACCTTCTTCCCGTCGCTCGTCCATCCCACCGCCTGGTCCGCGCCGGGGTGAAACGTCAGACGCTGCGGGCTGCCACCATCCGCGGAGATGACGTAGACGTCCGTGTTGCCGTCGTACTCACCGGTGAACGCCACGCGCGTGCCATCTGGCGAAAAGTGGGGATCGCTCTCGACTCCGGCATAGGTGGTGAGCCGTTCGGCGACGCCGCCGTCGCGCGAGACAGTCCAGATGTCCCCCGCATACGCGAAAGCAATTTTCGTTTTGCTCAGCGAAGGCGACTGGTAGAGCGTGTGCCCGGCAGCAACGGCCGATACGGCAACAAAGAACGCGAAGACAACAGCAGCAAGCTTGTTCATGGACCCTCGATTCTTTCGAAATGACGTGGTGGGAGGAGGAGTATAGAAGTTCCGCCGATGCTCCCAGTGTCTAACGAAAACGGAGACCGTTCGTTAACAGCACGCGCGGGCGGATGTCAGTTGCCTGCACCTTTGTCGAGCCTGATCGCACGATGCCGCGGCGCGTAGAATGACCAGGTGCCGGAAGTGAGCCGTTTCTTCGCATGTACCACGACGAACATCTACCGCCTCACTTCCACGCTCGTTATGGAGGCAAGGAGATTCAGGTCGGTATTGCAGATGGTCGCGTACGAGGTAGCATCCATCCTCGGGCGCTGGGTCTGGTTCTGGAGTGGTGGAGTCTCCATCAACACGAGTTAGCCGAGAATTGGATTCTTGTAAGTGACGGCAAGGAACCTCAGAAGATCGATCCTTTGGAGTAACGCATGCCTGACGTGATCGAAGTTCGCTATTTGCACGACTACACGGTGTGGATCAAGTTTGAAGACGGTACCCAGGGCGATGTCGATATTTCGCGGTCGTTCAAGGGACCGGTATTCGAGCCACTGCGCGATCGCGAGTATTTCAAGCAGGTCCGCGTGAACCCCGATCTCGGGACGATCGTTTGGCCGAATGGCGCGGACGTCGCACCGGAGACGTTGTATGAGCGAGTCCAGGTGACCGCCTGAACTGCGTTTCGTGCACATGACAATTCGCCGGTTCGTGGCCTGCACGTTCTTGTGCCTTGTCGCAGGTGTGCGGGCTGGCGCCGCGGACGTCGCGCAGCTGCAGCGCACGCTCGACGAGGCGGAGCGCGTACGGGCGAGCGACAAGCCGAGGGCGCGTCGGTTGCTCGACGAGGTGGAGCGCGAGAAGGCGGCGGATCCCGCGCTCGTCGCGCACGTGCAGTTGCTCGAGTGCAAGTGGGCTGATGTTCCGGCGGTGGCGTATCGCGCGGTGTCGATCGGACTTGCGGCTGCGGAGCGGGCGGGGAGCGTCAGTCTTCGCGCGAAACTGATGGCTTGCCGTGCGGGAGCGCTGACGGCAGATGGCAAGGCGGGCGCCGCCGAGCAAGAGTACGGCACCGTCGCAGCGTTGGCCAGGCAGCTGAACGATCAGGCGCTCGAGGCGGAGGCGATGGTGAACATCGGCTACCTCCAGTACAGCCGCGGCGCCATGGCGGATGCGCTCACGAATCTGCAGGCCGCGTATCGGCTCAGCGCGCGGCTCGGCGATGAGAAGGGGCGTCTCGACGCGCTCTCCGACATCGCCAACGTGTACGCCGACGCGCACGTGGCGCAGTACGACCGCGCCATCGAGTACTACCGCCAGCTCCTCGGCGAGTATGAGAAACATGGGCAGCCGAGTGACGTCGCGGACACGCTGTTCAACATCGGCAGCACGCTGGAGGTGAAAGGCGATTTTCCGGCCGCGGAGTTGCACTACCGCCGCGCGCTCAACATCTTTCAAAAACTGGGACGGGCCAGCGACATCGCCTACACGAAGCGCTCGCTCGGTTCGGCGCTGATGAAGCAGGGGCGGATTGCCGAGGCGTTACAGCTCCTCGATGAGTCGTTGGCCTTCTACGAGCGCGGACATGACGAGGAGAACACGGCACACGCCCGCCAGTTCCGCGGGATGGCCTTGCGCAGGCTCGGCCGGTTCCCCGAAGCGCTGGCCGAGCTCGACGCCGCGCGGCGATTCTTCGAGCGGGACAACAACGTCCGCTTCCTGGAGAAGAACGCGGAAGAGGTGACGCGGATCTACGCCCAGCTCGGTGATTGGAAGAAGGCGTATGAGGCCGCCGCGCGCCATACAGCGATCGAACAAACGCTGGCCACGACCCGCCGCGACGAGCTTGCATCTCGTCTGCGCGTCTCCTTCGACAGCGAGAAAAAGGATCAGGAGAATCGCGCGCTGGCCCGTGAGAACGCGCTGCGGGCAACCGCGCTGACCGAGGCCGAGCGCCGGCGCAAGCTGCAGATCGTCGTCAGCATCCTGACCGCGCTACTGGCCATGGCCATGGCCATCCTCTTCTGGCGCCAGGTCGTGAACACGCGCCGGATGCGGGCCATGGCCATGACCGACGAGCTGACCCGGCTGCCCAATCGCCGGCACATCCTCGCCGCGGCCGAAATCGCCTTCGACGCCGCGAAACGCGAAGGACGTCCCGCGGCCATCATCGTGCTCGACATCGATGGCTTCAAAAGAATCAACGACATCTTTGGTCATGCCGCCGGAGATGCCGTGCTACAGCTTGTCGCCCGCACCTGCCGCCTCGCGCTCCGCCCCGACGATCAGATCGGACGCATCGGCGGCGAGGAGTTTCTGGTCGTCCTCCATTCCGCTACCGCCCAGCAAGTCCGCGAGATCGCCGAGCGGCTGCGACTCGCCGTCGAGCGCCTCGACCTAACCTCAATCGCTCCCGATCTCCACATCACCATCAGCCTCGGCGTCTGGGTAGGAACGGATTACGACACGCGCGCCTCCATCGCCGCCGCAGATTCCATGCTTTACCGGGCCAAGGAGAATGGCAGGAATCGTGTGGAGATGGATGCGGCTGCGGATTGAACCGCGTCAGCGATTCCCGACCGCTCCGCCCTCCGGCGGCGGCGCGGGATGGCCATCCGAACGAAACTGCGTTGTCGTCCGTGGGGTCACACCTTCGTTTTTCGAAGATCCACAACCCTTTTAAAAACAGGTAGTTGCGGACGGTCAAAAATGGTGTCGGAGCGGGCGATCTGTTATTTGAATTTCCCGTTGCCGAAAAACAAAGCTCTGACCCTTGCCGGCAGCACATGGACTACGCAGGGCAACACCCACCGGCCTTCCTCACTTTCTTCGCCCGCGCCGCATCCTTTTTCAGCTCCGGTAGGCCGGTGAAGCACGCCGTCAGGCAGTCGAGCAGCTTGCGGTGAAACTCCGACTTCGCAGGCGAGAGCGAGTAGTACATCCACAGACCGCTCTTGCGCGTCTCGACGAGCGCGGAACGGCGGAGGTATGCCAGGTGCCGTGAGACCGTCGGCTGTGGCATGGCGAGGATCGTCACCAGATCGCCGACGCACAGTTCCCCGTCGCGCAATAGATGCAGGATGCGCAGGCGCGTCGGATCGGAGAACGCTGCAAACTTGTCGCTGACGGATTTCGAAGCGGTGCGCGGCGGCATCGCAACGATTATGCTGGCGCAACTAAATTCGCATACGCGAATACATTTGAAGGGGACTGCTCAGGGTCGATGAACGCGATTGCACCGAAGCAGATGAACGTCTTCGAGCGCTACTTGTCGATCTGGGTGGCGCTCTGCATGGTGGCCGGAGTGGTCCTCGGCAAGTTGATGCCCGATTCCATTCGCGCGCTGCAGCGAATGGAGTTCGGAACCGGCAGCCAGATCAACATCCCGATCGCTATTCTGATCTGGCTGATGATTTATCCGATGATGCTGAAGATCGACTTCGGTTCGATCCTGAGCGTCGGACGACGGCCGAAGGGGCTCCTCATCACCGTCGTCGTGAATTGGCTCGTGAAGCCGTTCTCGATGGCCTTCTTCGGCTGGCTCTTCTTCCGGCATCTCTTCCTGCCGCTCATCGGCCGCGAGCTGGCCAGCCAATACATCGCCGGCGTGATCATTCTCGCCGCCGCGCCGTGCACGGCGATGGTCTTCGTCTGGTCCTATCTCTCAGACGGCGATCCGGCATACACACTCGTACAGGTCTCCGTGAACGATCTCATCATGCTCGTTGCGTTCGCGCCGATCGTGAAGTTCCTCATCGCCGGCGCAGCCGGTCTGGAAGTTCCCTTCCGCGTGCTCTTCTACTCGGTCCTCATCTTCGTGGTCATCCCTCTGGCCCTGGGGGCGACCAGCCGTGCCGTTCTCATTCGGCGGAAGGGTGAGGAATGGTTCGAACGCCGGTTCATGAGGCGATTCGCGCCGGTGACGATCCTGGCGCTCCTTGCGACGCTCGTGTTGATCTTCGCATTCCAGGCGGAAAACATCACCACCCGCTGGTTCCACGTTCTCCTCATCGCCGTTCCGATCCTTCTGCAGGTGTATTTCAACTCGTCCCTCACGTACGGGCTCATGAAGCTCTTCCGCGTCCCATACCCGATCGCCGCGCCGGGCGCGCTCATCGGCGCATCGAACTTCTTTGAGCTCGCGGTCGCGACCGCGATCGCACTGTACGGCCCCGGCTCGGGTGCGGCGCTCGCGACAGTCGTCGGGGTCCTGGTCGAAGTGCCGGTGATGCTCTCCGTCTGCCGCATGTGCGTGTCCACGAAGCACTGGTTCGACCACCCCGCGCCAATCTGATCTGTCGGGAGCGTGAGGCGCAGCTACGGGTAATAGCCTCGAATCGTCTTCGCCTTCCCGTCGCTCACCTGGACCTCCACGGCGCGCCATTTCGATCCCGGCTTCACGCCCTCGGGAGGGTAGAAGCCGAGGATGTATTGGGAGCGGAGCTCGTTCTGGATGTCGGTGTAGATGCGCGTCAGCTCGGAGGCCTGGTCGATGAAGTAGGCGTTGCCGCCGGTCTCGCTGCAGAAGCGGGAGATTCGGAATCGCGCGTCGACGTCGGTCACGCGCATGCCGATGCCGATAGCGTAGATCGGCACCGCGGCGCGGCGGGCGTATTCGATGGCCTGATCGAAGGAGAACTTCGAGGAGGTGTCCTTGCCGTCCGTGACCAGCACCAGCGCGCGTTGTCCTTTCACGCCGAGGAAGTTGTAGAGCGAGTAGACGACGGCGTCGTAGAGCGCGGTCGATTCCTCGGCACGAAGTTTCGCGAGGCCGGCGTTCATGTCCGCCAGGCGCGGCGACCAGCGTTGGATGAGTTGCGGCTGCGAATCAAACGATACGAGGAAGGCGCGGTCGCCACTTTTCAGCGTGTTGGTGAAGAACTGCGAAGCCGCCTTCTGCGCCTCCGACATCCGCGGCTGCATCGACGCCGAGGTATCGATGGCCAGGCCGATCGAAAGCGGGAGATTAGTCACGTGCTCGAACTTCGACACTTTCACCAGTTTCCCTTCGTCGAGCACCTTGAACGCGTCGAGCGGCAGGTCATTCACCGGATGGCCGTCGCGCAGCACGGTGGTCGGCATCTCCACGAGGTGAACGTTCACCTCCTCCATGAACTGCGGCACGTTGAACGTCACCACATCTTCGATCGGCGGCTGCTCGGGAACGTCTTTGAGCGACGCCACCGCGCGGAGGTAGCCGATTCCATCCGTGGCCGGGATGTCGATGACCTGCACGAACGGCGGTCCGAAGAGCGTGGCCACGCGCGCTTCGTTGAGGAACAGTTCCACCCTGTCGAGCTGCTTCCCCTCGGGGACGTTGACGGCCATCTCCACGCGCGTCTTGCCGTGCAGCTTCGGCGCGACGCGCGGAGACACGATGCGCACGCGGAAGGGATCGTTGCCGGTATTCACCACCGCCTCGTCGCCGGCGATGATGTCGCCCTTGTCGTTGAGGGCGATGGCGCGGATGCGATGCACCTGGGGGACGCTGCCGAAGTCGAGCTCGAGCGCGTACGGCGGCTGGCGCTTGCTCATGATCTTCCGCCCGTCGAGATAGAACTCGACTGCGACGACCCCCTCGGCCTGCACGAACGTATCGATGTGCTGCGCGCCGCTGAGCAATTCGTCGGGGAGCGGCAGGATGCGGAGCATCGGCGTGTTCGATTCGATCCGATCCTTGATCGTCGTCAGCGCCGCGGTGGCGGTTTCTTTCCGCTGCTGTGCTTCCGGCGAGCTGGCGAGATCGGGGACGTTGATCCGCTGCTCGACGATCGCTTCACTCTTTCCATTCAGATCGGCGACTTTGATGCGCGCCTGATACTCGGCCGGCGGGAGGAGTCGATCGAGAACGACCGCGAGCTGGTCGGTCTTGGCGTCGGCAGGGTAGTCGAATCGATAGCGGTAGGTTTCGAAGAGCTTCTCGTCCTTCAGGACTTCACCGACGACATCAATGCTGTAGAGACTCGTCCCGCCAACCGCTTTCACCACGAGCTGCGATCGCGGCACGAGGATGGTCATCTCGGCGGCGGTGCGGCCGCCTCGTTTCGCGGGATACGAGACCGAGAGCTGGACGGGCAGCGGCGTCGCGCCGGAGGTGGGCATCACCACCGTGTGGAAGATCTTGCGAACCTGCTCCGGATCGACCTCGGGCGCCTTGAAGACGTTGGCGTTGGCAAGCCCGACGAGTTGTGCGGCGGCCATGATGCTGAGAACCTTCGCGCCGTCGGCGCACTCGTGCTCCAGATGCGTGACTCTGGTCAACGGCACGAAGCCGAAGACCCTCTCGAACGCCTTGTCTTTGCTCTCCGTCGTGGCAACGACCGACTCCGAGATCAGGTCGAACCGCGAATCCATCACATCGTTTGCGGCATTCGACGTTCTCACGGCGATCGCAAAGGGCTGCCACAGAATGGGCTCGATCGCTACGCGCGGAACGTAGAAAATGAAGTGGGCGTCTCTGGTGAATCCCTTCAGACCGCGGTAGGTCCAGATCTCCATCGGCTGAAGCAGTTCGCAGGTGTCGATCAGCAGGAGATCCACCGGCTGTCCATGAACGAGGTAGGTGCGGGCGCGATCGGTGGACAGCGATTTGTAGCGTTCCCGCGCCGTATCGATGCGATCGTAGAAGACCTTCTTGAACATCCCGCTGGGCATTCCCTCGGTCAGGTCATGCCGGCGCCAGAAGTCGTCGATGTAGAGATCGCGCTGCGCGTCGCTCTCGAGGATCAGGAAAGTATCGACCTCGGTCTGCTGAATAATCGGATCGACATCGATGAGGAATTGCCGGTACTGCTCAGCGAGCTTGGCGATGCGATCCTTGCGCTCGCGGCGCGAGAGCTTGACCACGCCCTGCGCCGACGGCGGCGGCAGCGTTTGCGCGGCCCCGCTCACGCACAGCGCGAGGAGAAGGAGCGGGGCCGCGAGGCGTCTCATGGGTAGTAGCCGCGGATGGTCTTGGCCTTGCCGTCGCTGACCTGCACCTCGACCGATCGCCACTTCGAGCCGGCCTTCACCCCCTCGGGAGGATAGAAGCCGAGGATGTATTGCG
>Ga0157378_10000316_pt1 | contig 47349 bp, 44 predicted proteins | sample M65metaG_FD_115309 | JGI IMG/M metagenome (GOLD analysis project Ga0157378, IMG submission 115309) | Miscanthus rhizosphere microbial communities from Kellogg Biological Station, Michigan, USA - M6-5 metaG | ecosystem: Host-associated > Plants > Roots > Rhizosphere > Soil | place: USA: Michigan... | reverse complement strand
CCGCCTTCGTCGCCGCGCTCGCCGCATCGGGCATGCCCACGGATGAATTTTTGTTCGTAGGATTTCTGCCTCCGCGTGCGGGCGCGCGCAGGAAAAAGATTGACGCCCTGAAGTCCGAGCCGCGGGCGTTAGTGTTTTATGAAGCGCCGCATCGGCTGGCGGAGACGCTGTCTGACGCCGCTGACATTCTTGGCGATCGTCACGCGGTTGTGGCACGGGAAGTCACCAAGATCCATGAGGAATTTTTGCGCGGATCGCTCGCCGAACTTCGTGATGCGGCGCGCGAGCGACCCCCGCGCGGAGAGATCACGCTGATGATCGGCCCGGCCGCCGATGGCGCACCCGCGGCGGTAGTCTCGGTCTCGCTAAAGCACCGCGTCGAGCAACTGGAGACAGAAGCGGGATTGGACCGCAAGGCGGCGCTGAAGCAGGCCGCACGCGAACGCGGCCTCGGCAAGCGCGAGGCGTACAAGCAGCTTTTGCTGGAACGATGATTTATTGGTAGCACAGACTTCAGTCTGTGGGGGTTGCTGGTTGCAAGGATTAAACCCCACAGACTGAAGTCTGTGCTACGGGAACGGGACGGCTCGCTACGCAGTTGATTCCGACACGAAAATTCGATTGAACTGCGGGCCCGTGAATTCCACGCCTACGACAAATGCGTGTTCCCCACTTCCCTTTTTGACGTGGACGATGCGGCCTTGCGTGGTGAACAGCGTATCTTTGCTGGCGGCGGAAGGATATACCGTGATTTGGATCTCCAACTGGCTGCCGAGGTCGACCGGATAGCGCGTGAAGACCGCGACGCCTCCGCGGCATACGTTTTCACTGGTGGTTCGTTCCTCGAACGACGACCCAGTGCGATCCGTGCCGCGAACGAGCATAGGGAGATGAACTTGAACCCTATGTTCCCGGCGGCGCTCTGGGGTTGGGACCGAAGCGCTGGCAGCCATTCTTGCCTCCTTAAGTCACATTTTGAGAAAAAAAGGCGTCCACGCGATCCAGAATTTCGGCCGGCGTGCGGGCGGTGTGCACGTTTTTACGCAATTCGCCGCCATTGCGCACGCCGTGCGTGAAATAACACGCGAATTGCTTCATTTTTCCAATAGCATCCGGCCATTCCGTATCGACCAGGTTGCGGAAATAGCTGGAGAGCAACTGATAACGGTCCCACTCGCTCGGCTCGTCATACGCCCCGGTAGCGGCGAATTGAGAGATCTGACGGAAAATCCAGGGATTGTTCGATGCGGCGCGCCCGATCATCACGGCGTCGCAACCCGTTTCACGGAGCATGCGCATGGCATCCGCGGGTGAATTGATATCGCCATTGCCGACCACGGGCATGCTTACGGCCTGCTTCACGTCACGGATTACATTCCAATCGGCACGACCTGTATAACCCTGTGCGCGCGTTCGGGGATGAACCGCGATGCCTTCGACACCGATCTGCTCGGCGAGACGCGCGACTTCGACAGCGACGATATTGTTTTCGTCCCAGCCGGCGCGAATTTTTATGGTCATTGGAATTCGCACCGCGGAACGCACGGCACGAAGCACCTGTTCGAGCCCTCGTAAGTCGCGCAGCAGTCCGGATCCACCGCACTTTACGACTTTTCTGGCGGGGCAGCCGAGATTGACGTCCACGATGTCGAAGCCCAACTGCTCAACCATTCCCGCGGCGCGGCCCATCACTTCGGCATCGGCACCGAACAATTGTCCCGTGATAGGGTGCTCGTCCGGCTCAAAGAAAAGATACCGCGAGGTGCGAGCGGAATTGCGCGTGATGCATTCAGCGCTCGTAAACTCGGTCATGATCAGGCCGCATCCGCCGAGGCCTCGAATCATCCTGCGAAATACGGTGTCGGTCACTCCCGCCATGGGGGCGAGCACCGTGGCCGGGGCAATCTGTATGTCGCGAATGGAATAGGACGCAGGAAGCATAAGAGTTTTTAGAGTAGGCGCTCGTCGAGATTTTGAGTTGGAAATTCCGGTACCTGCGCCCCTGTTGATTCCACATTCCCGGGCGTCTCCGGACTGAATGCAGCAGGCCGGGCCGTCTGCGAAGAAAGATGCGCGGCGAGCGCCTGCGGTGACCCGTCAAAAAATCCTTCCACGATTTTCTCGACTGCTTTTACTCGAGCCTCCTCCGCACTGAGCCTCGGCTCGTAATGAAACGCGCGTCCCACTTTGCGGCGGGCAACGATTCCCTTTTGTTCGAGACGATCCATGATCGTCAGAACGGTGGTGTAGGCGCGTGGCCTGGAAGCCGCCACGGCGCGGTGAATTTCCCGCACCGTGCCCTCGCCCATGGGCCACAAAACGCTCAGGCATTCCAATTCGAGCGGAGCAAGATCCAGAATCGAATGCCGCGGGCCTGCGGCTCTTGAGGGAGTGGCGCGATCCATTTGGCTATTCGTCTCCCCCTACAGGAGTACCGCCAGACACAGGTTCTGGTTCGGGTCTAGTTTCGGGCGTCGCCGCCGAACTGGAGAGGAAGCGGTCGGTTCGGAGCATGCGACGTTCCAGGGCGCCGTTGAAGGCAGTCCAGTTCCCTTCTCCCTGATCGGAAGCGAGGGCCGAACGCATTGCGGCCATCTTGGAATCGAGGTCGTCCAGATAATGGAGCATCAGGGCTTCGCGGAACATCGGCAGCTTGGGAGAACCGAATTCATATTTTCCATGATGCGAAATGAGCATGTGCTGGATGAGTGTTTTCAGTGCGGGCGGAAATCCTACGATGGCGTCCATTTTTTTGGTTACCAGCTCGTACTCGATCAGAATATGACCAAGAAGCTGGCCCTCGTCTGTGTAGCCGATTGACCGTTCGTAACTGAGTTCTTCCAGCTTGCCAACATCGTGCAGCACGGCGCCCGATAGTAGCAGGTCGGCGTCGGCCTCGGGATAATGGCTGAGGATGGCGCGGCAGAGATTGCATAAACTCAGAACATGTTCGAGCAAGCCGCCGTAGAAGGCGTGATGCATAATCTTGGCTGCGGGAGCGCGTTTCAGGCGTGGAACAATTGCCGGATCCTGGACTACGGAGTTGAGAAGCTGCCGCAGCCAGGGATTACCGACCGATGCGACCACTTCCAGCAATTTTGCATACATCTGGTCGATATCTTCCTTGGTATGCAAGAAAAAATCCGCCGCATCCACCTCGCTGTCTTCGGCGCGGCGAATCTTGTCGATGGCCAGCTGGATTTTATTGCGGTAATTCTCGACGCGCGCTTGAACCTTCACGAAATCGTCGCGTTCAAACGAGCCGGCCATGCGGTCGAACCCGTCCCACATACGGGCCTCGACACGACCGGTGCAGTCGCCAAGCTCCAGGCGCAGGTAGGTTTTCCCTTCGCGAGTGGCGCGAATTTCCTTTACACAAACAAGAAAATGAGAGGTAACGGTCTGGCCGTCCTGGAGGCTGGATACAAAGAACTGTTTCATGTGCCGGATTTCTTCTTTGGAAGAATCCCAAATTTGCGGCCGGATTTATTTTTGGAGTCATCCTTGTCGGGTGTCGCGGCAACTTCCTCGATGGGCTCCGATTTTACGGCAGCCGTGTCCGTGAATCCCGGCTTGACCTGCAGGTAACTGTCTTCACGCAGCGTGGTCAAGTAGGAGCGCATGCCCGGTTCCATTTTCGATTCGTACAGTTTATTGCTGATTTCGGGCTCGACTTTGTCCAGAGGCTGCTCGCCGGCATCGTAGCGCTCGCGGACTTGCAGGATTTCAAATCCCGTTTTCGTCTCCATGACGTCGGTCATCTGGCTGCGATTCAAGGCGAATACTTTTTCCGCAATCTTGGGGTCCAGCTGGGAGCGCTGAAAGACTCCCAGATCGCCGTCCTGCGGGGCGGTGGGGCTGTCCGAATAGCGCTTGGCCATGGCTCCGAAATCTTCCCCATTGTTCAGTACGCGATCGCGCAGGCCTTCCGCCTTTTTTTTCAGCGCGGGAATGTCGGCTTCGGGCTTACCTTCCGTGGAAACGAAAATTTCACGAAGAACCACAGTCTGGGGGCGGACAAACTCGCCCTTATGGTCGTTGTAATATTTGACGATGTCTTCGTGGCTCACGATAATTTTGGAGCCGACTTCCTTGCGGATCAATTCCTGGGTCAGTAGCTGGTTGCGAAGCTGGGTCTTGAAATCCTCGAAATCCTGGCCGCTTTTGGTGATTTCGGCCTCCAGCGCTTCCATGGTCGGCAATTTATTTTGCTGGCGAATGGCGTCCAGCCGCTTGATGACATCGCCATCAACGTTGATTCCGGCATCTTTGGCGCGTTGCGTCAGCAGAGACTGATCAATTAGGTCGCGAAGCAGGTCTTTATCTTTCGAAGCCACTAGCTCGCGAACCTGCTCTGGGGAACATTTGGCGCAACTGTCCCGCGCTTCGCCCTCGAGGGATTGATGGGCCTTGGCCAAGTCTTCTCTTGTGATGATCTCGTTGTTGACGCGGGCGACAATTTCCTCAACTACGGTGCCCTTGTTTTGTGCCCTGGCGGAAATGCCCAGGGCCGCGAAAATCAGAGAAAAAATGAGCCATTTGCTTAAATTCATAAGGTTGCTCGGCTTTCAGTTTATCGCTTCGTTTCGAGCGGAAGCAACACGTTTCTGACGCTTTCGGCCACCCGTCCGCGACGGTCGAGGCGCACCCAGAGAGTTCCGCTGGGGTCCAGCCGCAATCCTTCCTTCTGCGACCGGATAAATTTCACGAGGTTTTCGGGCGAGAGCGGAGTTTCAGGATGGAATTTGATGGCCACTTCGTTGGCGCGCCTTTCAATCGACGAAATGAGAATTCGTTCCGCCAATCCTTTCAGCAAAGCATAGTCCAGCAGATTGCCGACTGCGGCAGGCGGAGTTCCAAATCGGTCGGTGAGTTCGCTGTTGACCTCGTCCCTCTCGGCTTCATTGGAAATCCCCGCAATTCTCTTATACGTCCGCAAACGCAGATTCTCGTTCGGGATGTATTCCTCTGGGATGCGGATGTCGAGCCCGAGGTTGATCGTGGCGCGCATCTCGGGTTTGACTTCTTCGCCCTTCAACGTGGATACGGCCCGCTCCAGCATTTGCACATATAGATCGAAACCTATGGCGTTGATGTGTCCGTGCTGCTGCCCGCCGAGCAGATTTCCGGCGCCGCGAAGTTCGAGATCGAGCGCGGCAACGCGGAATCCGGCGCCCAGCGCGCTGAATTCCTTCAGAGCAGCGAGGCGTCGGGTCGCCAGCGGCGTGAGCGATACATCCTCCGGCACCATCAGATAGGCATAGGCACGCTGGTTCGAGCGGCCCACGCGCCCGCGGAGTTGGTACAGTTCGGACAGGCCGAAGCGGTCGGCGCGGTTAATGAGAATTGTGTTGGCGCGCGGAATATCCAGACCGTTTTCGACAATCGTCGTGCACACCAGAACATCCGCATCGCCGCGCACGAATTTGAACATCACCGATTCCAGTTCTTTCTCACTCATCTGGCCGTGCCCTACGACCACGCGCGCCCTCGGTATCAGCTTGCCCACAAGATCGGCGATTATGTAGATCGAGTCGACGCGGTTGTGTACCAGGAAAACCTGCCCGTGCCGCAACATTTCTTCTTCGATCGCGCGACGAATCAGGGATTCGGAAAATGGAGCGACGACCGTCTGGATCGCCAGGCGATCCTTCGGCGGAGTTTCGATCACGCTCATATCGCGCAGTCCCACGAGCGACATGTTCAGCGTGCGCGGAATAGGAGTCGCCGAAAGAGTCAGCACGTCTACATTCAGCTTCAATTCTTTCAGGCGCTCTTTGTGCGCGACGCCGAAACGTTGTTCCTCGTCCACCACGAGCAGGCCCAGATCGTGAAACTTCACATCCTTGGAAAGAAGCCGGTGCGTGCCGATGATGATATCCACTTGCCCGTTTTCCACTCCGGACAGAACGGTTTTCTGATCTCGCGGGGTGCGAAAGCGGCTGAGGAGGTCCACTTTTACGGGGAACGCGGCGAAGCGCCGCCTGAATGTTTCAAAGTGTTGAAACGCCAGGATCGTCGTGGGAGCCAGCACGGCAACTTGTTTGGAGTCCGTGACAGCCTTGAATGCGGCACGCATGGCCACTTCGGTCTTGCCGTAACCCACGTCGCCGCACAGCAGGCGGTCCATGGGCTGCTGGCGCTCCATGTCGCGCTTGACGTCGGCGATGGCAATTGCCTGGTCAGGCGTTTCTTCAAATTCGAAGGCGTCTTCGAATTCCCCTTGAAACGCGCCGTCGGGCGAGAATGCGAAGCCCTCGCCTGTTTTCCTCCCGGCATAAATTTTCAATAATTTGTCGGCCATGTCTTCGACCGATTTTTTTACGCGCGCCTTTCGCGCCGTCCAGGTGCTGCCGCCCAATTTGTCCAGAGTGGGCGTCGCTCCTTCGACTGCACGATAACTTTGCACGAGGTCCAGGCGCTCCAGCGGAACGTACAGACGCGCATCATCCGCGTACCGCAAGCGCATGAATTCGCCGCGCGCGCCTCCGTTTTCGATCTGGTGCAAGCCCTCAAACTGTCCGATACCGTGGTCGATGTGAACGACGTAATCGCCGGGTTTGAGCTCCGAAAAGTCGCTGAAGAAACTGGCCGTCTTGGGGCGGCGCTTGGTCGCACCCTGCAGCATGGATTCAAAAACGTCGCCGGTGCCGTAAATGGCCACGCGAGCGTCCAGGAAAACCACTCCGTCCAAAAACGGAGCGCGGCACAGCACTACGGCGGGTACGCTGCCTGCCGAGGAGTCCTCGGCAAGACGCGCGCTGGTTACATTCTCCTCGAGTTCACCGAGTCGAAACGGAACTTCGTACTCGTGGCACAAATCGGCGTAACGTTCCAGTTCGCCGAGGCTCTCCGCGGCGAGCAGGACGCGCTCGCCTTCGGCGATACGCTTGCGCGCCTCCTCCATGAATGCGGGCACGTTGCCGTGAAAACTTGCGGTGGGCTGCGTTTGAATCGTGCGCGTTTCGGATTCCTCGCGCGCCAGGCCCAGATGATCGAGTTCGAGTCGCGGATGGCGCGAAAGCTGATCGTCCCAATCGTCGGTGAAGTAATGCGCCGAAATCGCCTCCAGCGAATCGCCTTTTCTCGATTCGAGGTCTTCCGCCGCGTTTTCCAGGAATGCACGCGACGCTTCGTCGATCGCTCCCGGCTCATCCAGCAGGATGACCGTGTCTTCATGCAAATCGAACAAGGAATGCGCGCGCATCTGGCGATCCGTGGAATTTCCGTTTGACCCGCCAAATCCGTTGGCGGGCTGCTCGACAAGCGGCGGAAGGGTCACGCGCTCAATCGGCCGGACGGAGCGCTGCGTGTTGGGGTCAAACTCACGCAGGGATTCGACGGAATCACCGAATAATTCGAGGCGGACAGGGCGCTCGGCTTCGGCGGGAAACACATCGACGATGCCTCCTCGAACCGTGAACTGGCCGGGCATTTCGACCATGTCATGGGATTCGTAGCCGACGCGCCGGAGATGCGACACGAGGTCGTCCAGCGAAACTGCTTCATCACGAGCAAGGGTGCGGGCTTGATCCGCATAGTAAGCCGCATCGGCCAGACGCATGCGAGCCGCGGTTACCGGGGCAACCACTACCCGCGACAATCCCGTGGCAAATCGCCATAAGGTTACGGCGCGCGTCTCCAGGATCTCCGCGTGCGGCGCAGCCTCCTGCCACGGTAGAACATCCATGGCCGGCAGCACGGTTACTTCGGTGGCTTCTTGCCCTGCCAGTGCCGTGTAGAAGAATTGCATCGAGGCAGCCAACGCCTCCGCGCGGGCGCCGGACTCAACAAGCACAACCATCGGGCGACGCAGTTCGGTGGCAACGATGGCCGCAAGCAACGCTTTCGCCGTGTCCGTCAGCCCGGCAAGTCGCTCGCGCGCGGCTCCCTGACGCAACGCGGCAATCGCGGACTCCAGCGCCGGGTGCCGGCCCACCGGCGCCAGCGTTTCCGAAACCGATGACAGAATCATGATTTATTGTCGAATTCGCGCGGCGCAGGTGCAACTGCGCCATTGCCCCTGCGGATTTTCTCTACGAGGTTGGTCGTGGAATAACCTGGGGCGAGCGGAATGGATACAACGCGTCCACCTGCGGCTTCCACTTCTTGGCGTCCCGCTACCTGTTCACGGGCCCAGTCAGCACCCTTGACGAGGACGTTGGGCAGCACCTGAGAAATAAGTTCGCGTGGAGTTGGTTCATCGAAAATCGTCACGTAGTCTACCGAACTGAGCGCAGCCACAACCTCGGCGCGGTCCTGCTGCGGGACGAGCGGGCGTTCGGAGCCCTTGTTACCGCGGACGCTCGCGTCGCTATTGATCGCTACAACCAAAACATCGCCGAGAGCGCGAGCCTCGGCCAGGCACCGGACATGGCCGGGATGGAGCAAATCAAAACATCCATTGGTGAAAACCACACGGCGGCCGCTACTCTTCTCGCGGCCTGCTACTTTTACCAATTCGTCCTGCGAAACGATTTTTCCCATGAGAACGCAACCTAGTCATACTATCACGCAAGACGAGGCTCGTGTTTCGCGGGCTGAGGGGAAGCGATGCGATAAATGCGCACAGCGGCTAGCGAATAAAGCGAAGACCGAACGTCCGAGGGAAATCCTGATTGTAATAGCGACTGCGCCAGCGAACCTCGGCGGATTGCTCAATGCCCGCCGAGCGGGGATCGTACGGATACTCGATTTTCACAATGTCGCCGACGGAGAGCGTCATAAAAAGTTGGACGCTCACGCCTAATTTTGACACGTCCACGATTTTAGAGACTTCCTCTTCGCCGGCTTGATTCCGAACGAGGATGGAAAGTTTCAAGCTGGAGCGTTTTGCGCGCCGTTTTTCAACCATCTTATCCGCCGGCGTTTTTTCTTGCGGCTCGATGTCGGGCGAAGGTTCGGGGGAAATGCTGCCTACAGTCGTGGAATCGCCCGCTGGATCGAACTTTGCGTCACCCCAATAGGTTTGTTTAAGGCAGGAGTCGCAGCTCAGCAGGACTGTTCCGGGAGAGCGCAGAACTTCCAGTTCCATTAATGTGAGCCGACGATTGGCTTTGGCGCCGCACGAACGGCAACACAGTTCCTGGGCGTGCTGCGAATTTCCACTACTTGCCGTCCACTCAACACCCCAAAATGCATCCCTGCGGTCCAGGCACTCGATAGCGACAATGTCCGCGTTCTTGTCCGTGCTGCCCAGCGATCCGATCACACGAAAATCCGCTTCGCTGTGATTTTCCAGATTGATGATCCGCACGGAATCGCCAGGCATTACCGAGTTTTGCAGCGGGACGGAACCGCCGCTGCGGGATACAGCCAGGGTGCGCGTATCTTCGGAAAAGCCTCCAGTTTCGGATTTCTCCAGGTCGAACTTCAATACTCGAACTGGTACGGAGAGCTCTATCAGGGCGTCCGTCCGGTGATCAACATTATTCGGAGTCAATGGCAGCGCTCCAAACGCGATTCGGCGATTTTGCAATGTAGCCGTTCAGTGCTTTCTTTATTGCACACTTTGTATTCATTCTTGGCAACATCATCTATTCGAAATGATTCGAGTTGAATAATACGATCCTTCAGGGAGTGACCTTTGACCTGTCTGTGGAAACGACGCCCCATCTACCCCTGCTTTACATCGATTTAACTTGCATTTGCAACAAGGGTCGCGGATGCTCACCCTGTTTCGGGGCAGGGTTTTTCTCAACTTCGACAACGCGCGAACGATATCAGCCGGTTCCCTGCATGCAGTGGGATTTCGGCTACACGGATTGTACGATTTTGCGCGGGTGAAGAGTCCGCGGCGGCGCGCGGAACCAGGAGGCGGCAGGATGTGGGAAGCAATGGAGCAGATGGGATGGGTGAAGACGCTCAGCAGCACGGGATGGATGTATGCGAGTGTTTCCGTCATTCATTACCTGACGATGTTTTGGTTTATTGGTTCGATGGCCGTGGTCGACCTGAGAGTGATGGGCGTCGCCGCGCGTAAGAGAAATCTGTCAGAGCTTGCCGCGCAGATATTTCCCTGGGCCTGGACCGGCCTGGTTCTGGCGATCGTCTCGGGGTTTTTCATGTTCCTGACGGATGCGGGCGATTGGGCCCCGGATCCGGTATTTCACGTGAAGCTGGCACTGATCGCAGTGTCGATCATTTTAGCGATCATCGTGCAGTACCTTATCCCGAAGTGGTCGACGGCGGTGGAGATACCGCCCTGGGCCAAAGTCGTCGCGGCGATTGCATTGTTGTCCTGGATTGCCACCATTCTGATGGCCTCCGAAATTCCTGCAATGGAAGGTTTGGGGTAGCCAGACCACCGGTTTGCGATTTGGGTCGAAGCAGACGTCGAACAGCGACTCGAAAAGAAAAGAGGACAACCCGATATGCAGGGACTACTTCAGGGTTTCGCAAAATTTCTGGAAGGAACTCCGTGGGGCGTCGGTGTACGAACTTCGCTGTGGGCCTACCCGTTTACGCAGCTGATTCATTTTACCGGCCTGTCCATCTGGCTGGGAACCAACCTGGCGCTCGATCTTCGACTCCTGGGGCTTGGCAAGCGCCGCGAAACCGCCGCTCAGCTGAGGGATGATCTGTTCGCCTGGAACTGGATCGGCTTTTGCATTGTGGTGCTGGGCGGGTTCCTCTTGTTTTCCTCGACCGCTACGACGTTTCTCGTAAACATCGCATTCCGTTGGAAGTTGGGCGTTTTTGTTCCGGCGGCCCTGCTTTGGCACATTTTCGTGCAGTGGAAAGCGCGCGACTGGGGCGCCACGCCCGACACTCCGGGCGTCGCAAAATTTGCGGGCCTCACGGAAATTTTGCTGTGGATCTGCGTGATCACCGCAGCCGTGGAGATTCCGAACCACTAGCCTTCGCTATATCTGAATGTCCATAGTGAAGGTGTTGTGCGTGCCCATACCGTAGTTGCACTTCCAACTCAAAATTCAATCGGGAACGCCGCTTAATAGGAAACCTCACGGTAACTGATCTCCGTGTAGTAACCGGTATTCGTGGGTCCCAAATTGGAGTTTCGGTCGTAATGAAAAAACGCATTCCCGCCAATGGAAATCGTCGAACCCAGGATCGAGCCGTACCAATTGCCGTTCCCTTGCTGGGTGACCGTGGCCTTGGGCGCATTCAGAATGGCCGTTACATCGCCATTACCCGCGATGCTGACCGTGCCAGTCCCGCCATAGTTAATTATAAAGTCGTTCGCCACGTTGTCGTCGACGATGCCATTGCCGGCGATGGCAACCGCCGTTGTTTGGCCCGCGCCCGCAACGTTCAACGTTATCGCTCCTGGGGGCGACACGATGATCTGCGAATTTCCGGTCATGGACAGACTGTTAATGTTATAGGTGCCGGGTGCCAGCGTCAGCGGGGCCGTAATCGCTATATTCCCGTAAGTTCCGGGAACGAGACAGTTATAGCTGGTTGTTGTAGTGGTTGTGTTGTGGCCATGCGTAACGGTGGTGGTAGTGGTGCACGTATTGGGTGTAGTTGAGGTGGTTGGTGGTGCCGGTGTCGGCGAGGGCGGAACAGAAAAGGAATACGGCGAAGGAAGAAAGCACGCCGCCACGTTCCCACTGGGGCACGCGGTGGTTCCTATCATTGTCCCGTTCGGACCAAGTGATACCGGTGTTGGACATGCGGAATTCGTCACGCCCACCACGCCCCCGATGTTCCCGTTCCCAATGCTCACACCGCCATTCGATCCTATATCACCTCCAGTGTTTGTTACGGTGCCTGCGTACGTCCCCCCGTTGGCGCTCGTAAAACTGTTCGTGGTGGGATTATTACCGCTGAACGTGATCGCCGGACAGGCGGTCGAAGTCCCGTACATACCATAGATAAAAGGAGGGACCGGAGTGAGCGCGGCTTCGGCCTGCACCATCTTTCGCGCGCCCATCGGGCTGACTCCCAGAGAAGTAACGAGATACACCGGAGTCATGGGGCTCCCTGCCGCGTTCAGCATCAGTGAACAATTCGCAGCGTTCAGAGGAAGTTCCTGAGTGCCATTCCAGCAGATCTGGGTCGTGGCGGTCTTGGTAGTATTGACCGTGTAATTGTTGATCGTTGCGGTCGAAGTGCTCACGTTCAGGTAGCTGACCGAAGAATTCAGCTTAGGAGAAATCCGCACCCATTTAAAGGGCACCGCTGCGGATGTACCGTTGAAAGGCAACTGGCTATTGTAGGAGGTGTACCAGGCGGTGCCGCTCGGGAGCACCAGGGTACCCGTCGCCGTGCCATCCGAAGTGCAGCGCACGCCTGGTGCAACAACCTGACCGGCGGTGTACAGATTTGGCGATACGCCGGCGTACCCGTCATGACAAAGTTCATCGTCCGCATACTTGTTGGTGCTGGACCACGGCTGCACGGAGTTCGCGGTAGTTCCAGGATTCACGATGTACACGATGCTCCCATTGGCCGTAGTTGGCGCGGTCGTAGGCAGCGGTGTAGCGACCGAATTAATCGTATTCGGATCGCTTGGCATCATGCGCGCCCTGGCTTCTTCGATTCCGGCTTTAGCGGCGAAGTATGCCACTTGCTCCTGGCGATAGTTCGAATTTACAGAAGTTTCGAGCGTGGCTACGAACGTAAGCGCTCCGGCGATTGCCATCAGCAAGAGCAGAGCGAAGATCGAAAAGAATAAAGCAATCCCGCGTTCCGAATTTTGTTTTATGTTTTTCATAGGAAGGCTCTCTTGGTGATCCACTTCAAAAGTTTTGTACCGTCCCGCACAACTGAATTGCCTGGCCGTTCCATGCATGGCCGCACTTTCAGATCCAACACCCGGAGCTATAAACTCTCAATGTTGCTGATTTTCGCCGTGGCAACCATCGTGACCGTTGGATACACACCCGTGGTCTGGTCCGGCTGCGAGGACTTCACGAACAGCGTGATTCCAATAGCGGAGATATTTTTCAAATTCCCCGTCGCATGGTTGGCAGGGAGGGTGATCTGGCTGCCATCGTACTGAAATGCGGTGAAGACCGTTGTATTCATCACGTTATCAACCTGTGTGTAGAACGCCGGGGTACCTCCGGTCATATAGGAGGCCTTCGTGACCGTGCCGCGCTTGATCGTGCATGGGCAAGACCCGCCACTGGTCACCAGTTGAATGTAAACTTCGCTTAGTCCCGTGCCGTCCACGTCGCCTTCAAACTGAATGGTGGTCGACGTCACACTGACCAGTCCGCAGGATACATTCGCATCCAGGGTGCAGTCCGTGGCCGAGGTCAGCGTGCTGGAATCGAACATGTTGATCCCCGGATATCCGGCCTGATGGATGTCGTTGACAATCTGGTCCATGAATTCGCGCGCCTGCTGGGTGAGATCGACTTTTCTGATTTCCACGGCATTGTTTTTCTGCATGCTCGCGACTCCGCTGATGACAATGCCGATCACGATCGAAAGAATTGCCAGGGAAATCATCAATTCCAGTAAAGAAGTCCCGCGCTGTCTTGCAGTCTTCATCTCCGCTGCCCTCGTTTCCATTTTGTCTCTACTGTCCCGCCGACGGCGCGCCGATGCCTCGCAAAGTCACTGGTAACGCGAACAGCGATCCACCTAACTTCGTGGCGTCGGACGGAACCACCCGCGCACCCGAGGTGATCAGCCGGCTGGTTGTATTGTTCGAAACGCTCATTACATTCCAGCGAACTTCGTAGGTGGTTTGCGTTCCGCCGGAAGTCGAGCAGTCAACGTATTGCATCGCATAGTTATTGGCCAAAAGGGTGCTGTAGGACTGCGTAAAGTCGATGCTTCCGTCGCTCTTCAGGTTCGCGCCATTGCCGACGCCCGCCGGGCCCGTGGCGGTTCCCACTGTCCAGCTGTTGCCGGCGCAATCCGTGATGTTGATCGTGCCGTTGGAATACACATGCTGGGCCATGATTTGCTCCATGACCATCTGCGCCAACAGGGTAGCGGTCATGTCCCGGCTGCTCTTATTATTGGAAGCCATGGCGCCGGTAAGCATGATCGTCACCGCGGCCAGGCCAATAGCGAGCACCAGCATCGAGATCATCAGTTCAATTAAAGTCGTTCCGCGTTCATTTCCGTGTTTCAAGTGTGCCTCGCGAATCAGGAATCAGCCGTTTCAGATAACTCCCTGCTTTACATTTTTGACCAGCTGCTACCATCGTGCCGCCATTTCTCGATCCGGCCGGCGGGGCTTACGGTGACGCCTTCCCACGTGGACGTAACGTTATCTTGAAAAAAGATCCAAAACGCCGTTACATACGTGGAACTGCTGCTGCAAATGTTTCCACCTGTCGTTGTTATGCTCGAACAGGGCAAACCGCGAGAATTGAAAACAACAGGTGACGTCGATAAGGTCCCATCGCTGACGGGAAGGGTCGAACCTGTGGGCAAAAACTGCCCCTTCAAGTTACTGGTATCCGGGGCGCTGGATGCCGCTGTGGGAACTACTTCACCCGGGACGGAGATCACGGGGTCGATCGTGGTTACCGAGGCTCCACCGTTCTTTGAAATGTCCACAAACGCCAGTTGCGAATTCCCCGAACCATTGAAATAAACTGAGTAATAATTATCGTCCTGTACCGCGCGCATACGCGCCTGTTGGAGAAGTCCGGCGAAATCGCTCGCCGCACCTTGCAACCTGACTTGGTGAAGGAGGGTAACGAATTTGGGAACCGCTATCCCCGTAACCACAGCGATCAGAAGGACGACGACCAGAACTTCGATCAACGAGAAACCGCGTCTAGATACCCGGGGTGTTCTCGGATACGGACCCATCCGGCTGATTGGATTACTCATCAACGCGACTCACCTTTCCAGAAACACAGGACGGCATGATTGCCGCCAATCCGAACTAGACGGGCTGGTAAAATTTGTTCTACCCAGATTTGCTGTAGTCGTGATCGCATGTCGGTAACCAATCGATGAGTTCCACTAGGTCACGTAGATTCAGTTGGTTACGCCGAATGCAGCAACGGCTCCCGGCAGCCAGCCAACGCGCATGGTTAGAAATGTTACCGATGTTGACGCCTGCTATCGCCATTCCTACCATTCCTATCGGCGGAAACGGCTAACTTCCTTATTCTCCCCGTCGATCCCGACTCCATCGACGTTCTTCCTACGCCTGAATCTGGATGACGCGATGGGGCTGCAATATCCAGCTAGCCTGCTAAAAATTTCGTGCAGTCGGTTGGAAAAATCCTTCCGCCACTGCCCTGCGTCCCGCTGGCCGGAAATTTGTTTTCTGCTATACTCGCGGGCAAGGTTCCGATGTGCGGCAGAAGATTGTCCTCCACACTCGGTGCCATGTATGTCCCAGTGCCAGGTTTTGGTGCCAGGCTCTGCCCTTTTCATAGAGGCGTTCGCATGCGTGATATCGCGATTGTGGGTGGAGGGCCGGCCGGCGCCATGTGCGGAGAGCGACTGGCTCGGTCCGGTTATAACGTCACGATCTTCGATGAGCATCTCGCCTGGGAAAAACCCTGCGGCGGCGGGCTGACACACAAGGCGATTCAAGCCTATCCTTTCCTTCTCAGCGGGCCGCATCCCAAAAAACTGATTCGCAGCATTGAATTGATTTCCAGCCAGGGAAATCGCGCGCTGCTGTCACTCGACCAGCCCATCGTTATTTATTCGCGTGTGGTGCTGAACGGGCTTCTTCTCGATCGTGCCGAGGCTGCCGGGTGCCGGATTGTTCGATCTCGTGTCACTCAATTGGACACGGGCGGTGAGCGCGCCACACTCACGCTTGGCGACTCTCGAGTGGAGGCCGACTTCATCGTGGTTGCCGCAGGAGCTCGCAATTCCCTGCTCCCAGGGACGCGCCCGCTTGCACGCAACGATCTGGAAATGACCCTGGGCTATTTTGTACCGGCTCAGGCCGAGGGGATCTGCGTCAAATTCCTCCACCATTTTGAAGGTTACCTGTGGTCCTTCCCGCGATGCGATCATCTTTCCGTGGGAATTTGCGGAAGCATGTCCAAACACACCAGCCAGGAACTGCGCCGCAAGCTGCACGCATTTATGGAGAGTGAAAAAATCTCGCGCGAGGGCGCGCGATTCTACAGCCATGTGCTGCCTTCGCCGCAAAAGCAGACCCTCTCGTCGCGCCGTGTGGTGGGACGGAATTGGGCTCTGGTGGGGGACGCCGCTGCGTGGGTGGATCCGATCACCGGTGAAGGCTTGTATTATGCTCTTCGCTCCGGCGAACTGCTTGCCGAATCACTGATCGCCGAGAATCCCGCGGAATATCCGGCGCGGATTCGCAAGGCATTTTCGACGGATCTGGAATTTGCCACGCGGATCGCGCGACGTTTCTACCGAGGGCGTTTTCTTGGAGGAGCGGTCGCCACGCGCATGATCCAGTTCATTGATCGAAGCCCGACTTTTCGGTCGCTCATGGCGGACGTATTCGCGGGCTCTCAAGACTACTGCAGCTTGAAGCGCAGATTGTGGGTGCAATGCGGCACAACACTCACTGAGGTGGTGGGCAGCCTGTTGAAGGGCCAGCCGCCCCTCGCTAAAAACCCTTCGGCCGCCGGAACAGAGAATCTGCAATGAGCCGGGGCGTGGAGATCGAGTTAGGTCTCGAAGGCTCCTACGAACGCGTTGTCACTCCGGAAATGACCCTCGCGCACATCGAACCCAGCTGGCCCGCGGTCTTTTCCACTCCCGCCATGGTCGCGATGATGGAGTTTGCGAGTTCGCGAGCCATTCTTCCTGTCCTCCCAGAAGGTTCTCTGCAAGTCGGTGTGCGTGTTGAGGTGGATCATCTGAAGGCCGTGCCGATTGGGACCACGGTGATTGCCGTTTCGAGGCTGGCGGAAATCGATGGACGACGTCTGATTTTCGAGGCTGAAGTCCGAAGCGGCGCGGACTTACTTGGGCGGGGTCGAATTTTTCACCGACTTGTTCCGCACTCCCGGTTTGCAGCGATTGCCGCCGGGAAACACGCTTCGCGCTAGCGGCGCATGATTTCCTAGCCGAAACAACGGCACTCCATCTTATTATATTGGTCTATTTTTTACCGGGCAAAAGCTAATAGGCGGGGCGCCGCGCCGCGACTTTACGCGGAGGCGGCGGAATTACGGTGGCCATTTTGCGAATCATGGCAAGAACCAGACGCTTATCGCCTTCGGAAAGCGTGGTGCTGTATTTTTTAATTTCCGAGAGGAAGCGAATTTCGTCTTCCGAAAGCTCGCCGAGCATTTTCTGAGTATCGCGATCGCGGGGAGTTTCGGCGCCGGGAAAAAAATCAGCCAGCGCGATTTCCATAGCTTCGGCGATCTTGGCGAGGGTCTCAAGAGACGGCACAGTGTGGCCGTTTTCCACGCGGGAAAGATAGCAACGCAGGAGGCCCGTACGTCGCTCGATATCGCCCTGGGAAAGGCCCCGTTGTCCCCGGTAACTTCGGATGACTTCCCCGATATTTACTTTAGGTTTCTCTTTTGGCACAGGATCCACACCTTCTTGACCCGGCGGGTATCTTACGCAGCGGAGCAATAACGCGCAAGAGGTTTCTTTCCTTATCGCAAATGATAATCCGCAAATCGTAATTCCGGGGCGCGCTCGGCACACGCTACCGCGTAAGCGGACAATCACCTTCCGCTCCGGCGAGGTCGGCCAGCACGGAATATTCCACGAGGACGGTATATACTTCACGTGTACTCCCAATAGCGGCGAGAAGTCATAAGAATCACGCACGGCTGTACTGATTGACGTCATGACCCGTTTGACTCCAAGACAATTCTTGATACAGTACACACACTTCCGGCGCGACAGGCGCCAGGGGGCCACATGGCCGCACTCGACCTCAGACCACTGAGCCTTGGCGAATTACTGGACCGCACATTTTTCTTATACCGCAAACATTTTTTTCTTTTTGTGGGCATCGCGGCCATTCCCTATTCCTTCTTTTTCATCATCAACCTGGCGTTTTCCCTGCTTCCGATCTTTGCCGGAGCAGCATCTTCAGTGCGCATGCAGTCCTCCGGGTTTGTGGCGGCAGCCGCGGGCGGAGCGGTTCTGGCGATCGTAGCGATTATAGCGGGAGCCGTGGCATTCCTGTTTTCCGTCGGCGCCACCGTTCATGCCGTCTCCGAAATTTACATGGGACGCGAGACCTCGATTCGAGGGTCCCTGCGGTGGGTTCGCGGCAAGGCTGTAACTATTTTCGGCGTGCTGTTCTTGAGCGGCCTGCTGATGATCGCCGGCTTCATCGCTTTGTTTTTCCCCGGAGTTTATCTGATGTGCAGAATCTGCGTGGCCACACCGGCCGCACTACTCGAAGACCTCGCTCCCGCGGCTTCCATTCGCCGCAGTTTCGATCTCACGCGGGATTTTGCGGGACGTGCGTTCATGATTTACATGCTTTATTTTACGATGGTGTGGGGAATCGTTGCCGTGTTCCAATTGCCATTCGTCGTGCTGATGACGGTAAGCGCCAAGAATACGCAACTCGTCGTTCTCTGGACGGTTCTGATGCAGGTGGGCCATTTTATTGCTAGCGCGCTTGTTGCGCCGGTCAGCACGATTGGATTTGCGTTGTTCTATTATGATCTCCGGATTCGCAAGGAAGCGTTCGATCTGCAGATCATGATGCAATCGATTGGAACCGATCCTGCGCCCGCGCAGGCTACCGGCGGGGCAGCACCCCTGTTTGGAAGAGATGCTTCCTGAATCGTCGGTCACGCTCAACACTCTTTTCAAGAAATCTTTCCGGTTCGTCGCGGCGTTGTCGCTGGCTCTTGTCGTTCTGCCGTGCACAATCTTCCGAACTGCCGAAGCGGCGCAGCATTCCGCGGCGTCACCGGCCTATAATTTGACATCCTTCCACGCGGAACTGGAACGCTTGAAAACCGAGTTGGAAAGTGCCCGTAAATCCGGCGAAGGTCTGCGAAATTATCGCGAATCACTTCCGGAAGCATGGGCCGTCGGTGCGGGGGAAAATCATTACGTGGTGTCCACCGCTTTACTGGCCTCTTGGCTGAGCAAAGCGGAACGGCAATCCGAGAATCGTGACCAGGAAGCGGATCAAGCGCAGGATTATCTCGACGCTCTGGCCTCCGAGGTTTCTTCCCTTTCCATGCAGTCATCGCCGCGGGGAGATTCAGCGAGCGCAAAGCTGAACGCGATTTTGGATCGTCCCGAATTTGCCCGCACGTTCCAACAAACCTGGTGGGACAAGCTGCGCGATCGCATCGACGAGATAATTTCCAACGCTTTGGTGCGCCTACTGTCGCGGGTTGGCGGCCAGAAATCTCTTGGCTACGCACTCGTGTGGATCGGAATATGCGCGGCGGCCATACTGATCGCTTATTGGATTTTTCGCCATTGGTTTCGCGCGGCCCGCGTCGCGGAAATGGATTTGCTGGCGACCCAGGTTCCGGTGCGGTCGTGGCATGAGTGGATTTTTGCGGCGCGTGAAGCCGCCAGCCGATCGGACTATCGCGCGGCGGTTCACTGCGCCTACTGGGCAGCAATCACAAGGCTTCAGGATATTGGCGCATTATCGCCCGATCGCGCCAAAACTCCGCGCGAATATCTTGGCGCTCTCAATACGTCCAAGGTGATCGAACCCGAATCGTTTGACGGTCGCAAGCAGGCTCTCGTCACGCTGACCTCACGGCTTGAAAAAATCTGGTACGGCTATCGGATCGCAACGGAGGAGGATTTTCTCGATTCTCTTACCCAATTGGAGACTCTGGGATGCCATCTACCCTAGATCCGGGCGACCGCAACCTGCTGCTGACCGCCGGAGCGATCTTGTTCGTGCTGATTGCGGTGACCGTGTTGCTGGCACCGCCGCCAGAGGAGGCGGAAGGCAACGCAACGGCAACTACCTATTCGAGTGGGAAGAACGGCGCCCAGGCGGCCTACCTTCTCCTGAAAGAACTGGGTTACCGGTCGGAGAGATGGGAAGAATCGCCGCTGGAATTGCCAGCCGATGCCGAGGGAAAAATATTAATATTCGCGCGCCCTACTGATTTTCCGGATAAGAAGGAACGAACCGCGCTTTTGGACTTTGTGCGCGCGGGCGGCCGGGTCATTTACGCGGGAGATGTTCCGTATCTTTTTCTGGAAGCCGGCGCTGTTACACCTCCTTCGTTAGCTAGCATACCGACCGCAGCCGGTGAGAAATATTCGGCCGCGTCTCCCAGCCCTCTCACCGCCGCTTCCCCCAAAATCACGATGACCGCAGGCGAACGCTGGGTCTCTTCCGCCGGGACACAAGTTCCCCTATATGGCGACCCGCAGGAACCAGTAGTGGTTACGTGGCGCCTCGGTCGAGGGCGCATCCTCTGGTGGGCCGCTCCCACGCCGGTCACAAACTCTGGAATTTCACAGGAGGGGAACTTGTCGTTTTTTCTTGGCTGCGTTCAGGCGGTTCAACCCGGGGCGAATCCAGCCGAGATTACAGTCTTGTGGGATGAATATTTTCACGGTTACAGGGGGTCACTCTGGGATTATTTCGCCGGGACGCCGGTTCCGTGGGCGGCGGTTCAATTGGCGTTTTTGGCTATCCTTGCGTTGCTGGCTTTTGGCCGCAGGAACGGGCCGCTCTTTTCGCCGCCCGCTGATTCGCGCCTTTCACCGCTGGAATTTGTCGATACGCTCGGCGATTTGTATCATCGCGCGAACGCAGGCTCAGCCGCCGCCGGCGTGGCGTATCATCGATTCCGCACGCAACTGGTGCGACGGCTGGCGGTTCCGCCGTCGATCTCCAATTTGCGGCTGGACGCAGCGGTTCGCGAGCGCCTGGGCTGGAAGCAGCCCGGCCTGATGGACGTGCTGCAGCGAGCCGAAAAGGTTGCCGTCTCAAGTGACGTTTCCAATTCTGACGCGCTAAAGATTGTGCAGGCGCTGGAACACTACGAAGTTCTGTTCGGACTCAAAACGCGGCCGAGCAAGGAGAAACGCTAAGTGGAAAATCTGGCAAGGCTCACGGCGCACATTCGTACGGAACTCGCTAAGGTGATCGTTGGGCAACAGGAGACGGTCGATCAACTTTTAGTCGTGCTGGCTTGCGGCGGACATGCCTTACTCGAGGGTGTTCCGGGGCTGGCCAAAACCCTGACGATCAAAACACTGGCGCGAATTTGCGGGCTTGGATTTCAACGTGTGCAGTGCACCGCGGACCTGATGCCTGCCGACATCATCGGAACGAACGTGTTTAATCTGGCCACCAGCCAATTCACTTTGCATAGCGGACCTATTTTCACGGACCTGTTGCTGGTGGATGAAATTAACCGGACGACAGCGCGCACACAGGCCGCCTTGCTCGAAGCGATGGAAGAGCGGCAAGCGACGATTGACGGGGTACGCTATCCGCTCGGAACGCATTTCACGGTATTCGCCACGCAAAATCCGGTGGAATTCGAGGGAACCTATCCGCTCCCCGAAGCGCAACTGGACCGGTTTCTTCTGAAAATTCGAATCGAATACCCGACCGTTGAAGAAGAAGGTTTGATCTTGAAAAGATTCGAGACGCTGACCGACGCGCATTTGATCGAGCAGGTGCCGGTCGAGCCCCTGGATCCTGCGGTTCTGGCCGGAGCGCGGACCGAGATCGCACAAGTGCGCGTGGAGCCGGCGCTGTATCACTACATTGTGGCGGTGATCCGGCGGACGCGCGACTGGCCGGCGCTGTCACTGGGAGCCAGCCCACGCGCCGCCATCGGCCTGTTTTTTGTGGCGCGCGCCCTCGCAGGCATGGAGGGCCGCGACTTTCTGATTCCCGACGACATCAAAGCTGCCGCACCGGCAGTTTTGCGGCACCGTCTGATGCTGAAGCCCGAAGCGGATCTCGAAGGCCTCACCGCGGATTCCGTAATCGCCGAAATTCTGGCCGCTGTCGAGGTCCCGAAATGAGTTCCACGCCGACGTTGATCCCGGCGGCCACATCGGCTCAAGCGCACTCGACGGGCCGCTTCAAAATCGGCTTCGGCAAAAGATTTTTTGTCGCTTTGCTGATCGGCTTGGTCTGGGTAGTGCCGTCGGCCTGGTCGCCCCGTTTGATAGTGGGGATGTTCGTATGGGACGGAATTGTTCTACTGCTTTGGCTTCAAGACCTGCTACGGCTTCCACATCCCTCAGAACTCCAGTTACGGCGCATCTGGCATTCCCCTCCGTCTCTCGGAGTCCATTCGAACGTGACTATCGAGTTGCAGAACTCAAGCCGACGACCGGTCTTTGCACGTATTGTCGACGAGACTCCGCGAGCTATGCGCCGCGAGCCTCCCGTGCTGGAAATAGTCGCGCCCGCTACGATGTCTGCACCCGCCGATTACGAAATCCTGCCAGAACAACGCGGCGACCTCCAGATTGGAAAAATATATTTGCGCTACCGGAGCGCCTTGCAGTTGGCCGAGCGTTGGGCGGTGGCGGACACGACCGCGACCGTACGAGTTCTCCCAAACCTGGAACAAGCCAAGCAGCAGACGCTGTATCTGATCCGCACACGCCAGGTGGCCATGGAGCGGCGGCGCAAGCGCGTGCGTGGATTGGGACGTGAGTTTGAAAGCCTTCGCGAGTACCGCACGGGCGACGAATTCCGCAATATCAGCTGGACCTCCACGGCTCGACGCTCAAAACTCATTACCCGCGTGTTTCAGGTGGAGCGCAGTCAGACGGTGTGGATCGTGCTGGATGCGGGGCGTCTCTTACGCGAGCAGATTGTGCGCAGCGGCGCAGCGCTGCGATTTTCCAAACTTGATTATGCCGTGGATGCCGCCCTCGCTCTCGCCCAGGTGGCCATGCACTCCGGGGATCGCGTCGGCCTGCTCGCCTACGGCCGGGAAATTCAGCAAAATCGCATTGCGGGAAGAGGCGCTCCTCATCTGCGTGCGATTGTCGAGTCTCTTGCCATGGTGCACGCCGAGCCTTACGAAGCCGATCACGGACGGGCGGCGCACGCGCTGCTTTCCGAGCAGTCGCGCCGGAGTCTGATCGTGTGGATCACCGATCTTGCCGAGACCGCGGGCACACCCGACGTGGTGGAATATGCGATGCAGATGAAGCGCCGCCACCTGGTATTATTCGCGGCCGTCGGACAGCCGGATTTGAACGACCGTGTGGCACGGCGCCCCGAATCTGAGGAGGAAATGTTTCGCTACGTGGCAGCCATCGAAATCGTGCAGAGGCGCGAACTTCTGCTGCGGCGACTGCGGCAGCAAGGAGTGCTGGCGATGGAATTGATGCCTGGAGCGCTGGCCGGCTCGCTCGTCAATCACTACTTGGACATTAAGGATCGCAGCCTTATTTAGATTTAAGATTTAAGATTTAAATTTTAGACTTTAGAATTGAGTTTGGTTTTGAGGATTTTATTTTAAATTTTAGATTTTGAATCTTACCTTTTTCTTCGCAGGTACTTAAAAACGACTACTACTTCAATTCCTCACTCCTTCTGTTTCCCCTTGCACTTTCTTCTTGGCCAATCCGCTCGACAAATACACAACGAGCGCAGTGAAAAGCGACGCTGACAAGAGGAACTTCAGCGGCGTGGGGATTTTTACGGGTGAAATAAAAGCTTCGATCACCCCGGCCACCACCAGGAGCGGAATTGTGCCCAACAAAAGTTTTGCTCCGCGATTGCCCGCCTGCCGCAAGGACTCTTTGCGCGGCAGCAGACCCGGGAACAGGAGGCCGCGCGCGATCTCGAGGCCGGCACCGGCCGCGATGAAGATGGCCGGCAATTCCAGCGCTCCGTGCGCCGCCACGAAATCCCATAATTGCAGCGCCATTCCCGCGCGCGCCGTGGCCACCGCGAGCACTCCCAAGAGCAGGCCGTTGGTAATCAGCATCCAGATCGTGCCGAGCCCAGCGGTAATTCCCGCGGCGAACATGGCGAATCCGACGGTGATATTGTTCGTCATGATCCCGGATGCCGCCATGGGTTTCACTGCGAGTATGGAGTGAGTCCACATTTCGCGCTTCTCAATCGTCTCGATCATTTGCGGGCCGAGAATCTGATGCGCGAATCCCGGATCGCGGAAAGTTACGACTGCGCCCGCGATTCCGCCCGCCACAAAGATCAGAGCGGCGAGAAGTACCAGCGAAGACGTTTCGCGGAAGATGCGCGGGTAGGTGTCCGCGTAGAAACTGATGATTCCGCCCCAGTTGGGGCGCCTGCCCATGTAAATTAAATTGTGCGCGCGTGCCAGGAGCTGGTTGAGATACGACGAAAAATTACGGCTAGTGACGTCCTCGCGGACCGTGGCAAGGTCGGAGGCCGTTTGGCGGTATAATAGCCCGAGTTCCTGTAATTCATCATGGCCCAGAGCGGCGACTCCGCGACGTCCGGCTCGATCCAGGAGCTGCTCGAGGCGCTGCCAGTGAGGTTTACGCTTCGCCAGCCATCGGGTGGAAATCATCTATGCCCTCGAGTTCATCAGGCCCGACCGCTTATAATCCCGCCGCCGGCGAAAAGCTTATCATTGAAACGCCGGAGCAAACCTCCATTGAATTTCCGCTGGCGGGAATTGGCAGCCGTTTCCTCGCGATTCTTGTCGATTCGTTGATCCAGGGCGCGGTGATCTTTGTTCTTGGGATGATTGTGCTGGTGTTGGGTTTGGGTTATACCCTCACGGGCCTCGGACGACTTTCGTCAGCCCCCATATGGGTTCTGGCCATTTTGATACTCCTGTATTTTTTCCTGATGTACGGATATTTTATGATGTTCGAAGCAATCTGGAACGGGCAGACTCCCGGCAAACGACTGACGCACATTCGAGTGATCAAAGATTCCGGCCAGCCCATTACGACTATTGACGCGGTTGGCCGCAATCTTCTTCGGATTGTTGACCAGATGCCGTTCGCGTATGGAGTTGGCGTGATATGCGCCTGGATCAGTCCGCAGAGCAAGCGCCTGGGCGATTACGTGGCGGGGACGGTCGTCGTTCACGAGAAGCCATTCGAAAACATTGCGCTGAAATTCGAGGTAACTGCGCCTGTGGCGACGCATCATTACGGCGCGAACCGGCTGACGGCGGAGGAGGTTGCGCTGGTGGAAGCATTCCTCAGCCGCCGCAGCGCCCTGGAAGCGGGAGTCCGCTACGACACGGCGGCCAATATCGTGAGGCGCATTGAATCGAAACTGACCATTCCCCCTGAGAGGCCTTCCGCGGAAAAATTATTGGAAGATCTTTCCTACGAGCGGCGCTCGTCCGCCGGATACCGCTAAGGACCGGTCCTGATGGCAACTCCAGATTTTTGCCACACTCATCTTGTCGAACCCGACATGCGGCAAATCCCGGAAGGGTGGTTCTCCATGGGATGCGATACGGGGCGCGACGACGAGCGTCCCGCGCACCAAATCTGGATCGATGCATTTGAGTTGGCTGCGTTTCAAACCACGAACGCCCAATACGCAGATTTTTTGCGAGCTACCAAACATCCATCGCCTCCGCTCTGGGATGATCCGAATTTTAATAATCCGACTCAACCGGTCGTGGCCGTGTCATGGTTTGACGCTGTCGCCTATTGTGATTGGCTAAGCTGCGCAAGCGGCAAGCGATACCGCCTGCCTACGGAGGCGGAATGGGAGCGCGCTGCGCGTGGTGGCGTTGATGGTGAGTCATTTCCGTGGGGCGAGTGTGAACCGGGCGCGCTTCCCGATTACGCCAAGCGATGGAAAACGGGGCCCGAGCCTGTTGGCTTGTACGCCGCAAACGCGTATGGCCTCTCCAACGTTGGCGACAATGTGCACGAATGGTGTTCCGACTGGTATGACGCGGGGTATTATCCCGTTTCGCCGGAACGGAATCCTCGCGGGCCGATTGCCACCGCTCGCCGCGCTTCGCGCGGTGGTTCCTGGCGCCATCACGTCAAGGTGACGCGAACGGCGGCACGTTCCAGCATTCCCCCGGAATTTAAATATGCCGATTACGGATTTCGCGTGGCCGCAGGCGGGAATTTCCTGTTGGAGCGGTAAGCGCCGGTGTGCCATGATGACAATCATCTTACTGGAGGAATTTTAGAATGAAGCTGAATGGAATTTTTACGGCCATCACCACTCCGTTTGACGCGGACGGGGCAGTCGCGGTCGACCGCCTGCGTGAGAATATCGCCAAATATAACCGTCTTCCGCTGGCGGGTGTTGTGGCAGTGGGCTCGACCGGCGAGTCTGTCTTGCTTACGCGCTCCGAGGTCGAGCAGATTTTCTCCACGGTGCGTGAATCGGCTGCTCCCGGACGAATTCTGATCGCGGGCGTGGGCTCGGAGTCCACACCGGAAACGATTTCCCGGAGCAAGGCCGCCGCGAACATCGGTTTTGATTTCGTGTTGGTCAAGACGCCCAGCTTCTACAAGTCCGCGCTGAATGCCGATGCTCTCGTCGAGCACTACCGGCGCGTGGCTGATGCGTCCAAGCTGCCGGTAATCCTTTATTCCATTCCACAACTGACGGGCATAGCGCTCGAAGCCGATCTCGTGGCACGGCTTGCCGAACACAAAAATATTATCGGAATAAAAGAGAGCTCCGGAAACGTGCAGCGTGTCGGAGAAATCATTGCGGCCGCTCCCGAAGGATTCCAGGTTGTGGTCGGCTCGGCCGACACGCTCTACGCCTCCTTGATGCTGGGCGCGGTCGGCGGAGTGTTGGCACTCGCGGATTGCTTGCCGGAACTGTGCATCGAACTGCATCGAGCGGTCACCACAGATCAGATCGCAACGGCGCGCGACCTGAACCTGCGGATTTTGCCGGCGTCCAAGAAAATCGTCAGGCAGATGGGCATCGCCGGCGTGAAATGCGCGATGGACTACCGAGGCTACTACGGCGGGCCTGTCCGCGGTCCGCTGCTTCCGCTGAACGCGGGACAAAAACGCGAAGTCGAAGCTGTGGTCAACTCACTGGTGGCGACAGCGGCCGCCGACTGACTCAAGTATCCTGAAGATTCTCGAATTGGCCCGGATTCGGCGTGGCGTTCCCACAGATTCCACGTAAAATGCGACGGAAAGGACCGCATCGTTGACGGCCCAGGCCGATCCTTCGACTCTCTCTGACCTCGAAGTCAGGACCACGCGCAAAGTCGCGTGGAGACTCCTGCCATTCCTGATGTTCTGCTATTTCGTTTCCTTCGTCGACCGCGTAAACGTGGGTTTTGCGGCACTCCAGATGGTTAAGGACCTTCACATGTCGCCGAAGGTCTTCGGTTTCGGCGGAGGAATTTTTTTCGTTTCCTATTTTCTGTTCGAAGTCCCCAGTAACTTGCTTTTGGAAAAAGTGGGCGCGCGGCTGTGGATCGCCCGCATCATGATTACGTGGGGTTTTCTAGCTGCGGGCACAGCATTTATCGTGGGCCCTCGGTCGTTTTACACCATGCGGTTGCTGCTCGGCACGGCCGAGGCTGGCTTTTTCCCGGGAGTGATTCTCTATCTCACGTACTGGTTTCCGAGAGAATACCGGGCACGTATCGTCGGATTGTTCACCGTGGCCATTCCCGTCTCCAGCTTTCTGGGATCGCCCATTTCCGCAGCCCTGTTGGGCGTCGATGGCTGGATGGGACTGCGCGGCTGGCAGTGGATGTTCATCATCGAAGGCGCTCCCGCCGTGTTCCTGGGTTTATTTTGTTTGATCGTGCTCAGCGATAAACCCTCGCAGGCGCGTTGGCTCGATGCAGAGCAAAAAGCGTGGCTCAGCGCCCGCCTGGAATCCGAAAGTGGCCGCAGCAAACGTGTAGGGAAGATCGGGCTGTGGAGCGTTCTTTGGAACAAGTACGTTCTGGTTTTGAGTATAACGTTGGCCGGAAGTACAGCCGTCAGCAGCGGTCTGCAAATCTGGCAGCCGCAGATCATCAAGTCTTATGGCCTGACCAACATGCAAACGGGGTTGCTCAGTTCGATTCCGTTTGCCCTCGCTTCGGTGATCATGGTTTGGTGGGGGAAACGCTCGGATCAAACTGGTGAACGCGTATGGCATACGGCGCTTCCGCTTATGCTGACCGCCGTCAGCCTGGCATCCGCGCTGGTGTTTCACTCCCTGACCGCGATCATCATCATCCTGTGCCTCGCGGTAATTGGAATCTATGCGGGCAAGGGGCCGGTATGGGCGCTCTCGGCCGATTGGCTTTCGGCGGGAACGGCGGCTGCCGGACTCGCGCAAATGAACGCAATCAGCAACCTTGCGGGATTTGGCACGACTTACGTGGTGGGATCCATCAGGCAGGCGACGGGAAATTATCCTCTCGCCATCCTGCCTCTGGCTTGTTTGTCCGGAGTTGGAGCGCTCGCCGTACTTTGGATTGCGCGTGAGAAGCCGACGACCCGCGTCCCCGAAATCGAGCCCTTAAACCAGGGAGGCTGATTTGTCATTCTGAGCGAAGCGAAAAATCCCTCTCCTTCGTTTCAATCGAAGAGAGATTCTTCGCTTCGCTCAGAATGACCGAAACTATCTGTCCTAGCAGAGGCTAAAGAAACAAAACCTCCCCGATTTTATTCGGGGCCGTTGGAGAAACTGGCACAAAGCGTGCGAGTTGGCAAATAAACCGGGCTCCGCTCCCAGTTAAAAGGCGCCGAGACTTCTGCCTTTATTTCGTGGCCGCTGGTTGATCCGGCATGGGCGATCCCTGGGCCAGGACCACTTTCCAGTTTCCGTCCTGCTTGGCAAATACGCGCAGAAACCGGTATTCGCCGCCAAATGGCTTGCCCTTGTCCGTGCCGTCAACCGTGACATGTTCGGTCAGGACGGCGACTTGCCCGTTGGCATAAAACTGGACATGCGTCTCTCGGGCATTCAGAACTTTCAGCGTGCGGTCAGGCCTCTTCAGATTCTCGAGTTGTCCAGCTTTATCTAATAGTTTGCCCTGGGGATTGAGCGCAAAGAAATCGCTCGCCAATATTTTGTCCAGAAAAGCGATATCGCGATCTTCTTCCGCAGCGATGTACTTGTTCCGGAAATCGATGACTTCCTGCGTAGCCTTGTCGTTCTTCGACATCTTTTCCTGGCCGTGCGAGAACACAGGCAGAATCAGAAAAGCCACCAAAGCCGCCACGCGGGGGATTTTCATAATGTAAGCTCTTTCCGGAGCGCGCCTCACGGTGCGGAGCGGGCGCCCAGCATGTTTTGGTTTCCTTCGCGACAGGGGCGGCAGACCAACCTGAAGTTATTCAGTCGCACCGAAGAAATATGGTGCCGGAGGAGGGAGTCGAACCCACACGGCCTTGCGACCAACGGATTTTGAGTCCGCCGCGTCTGCCATTCCGCCACTCCGGCACGGTGCATGTAAATCTATCCTACTGAATCACTTGCTGCAAGTGTGGCCGTTCCGCGTGGCAAAATGTCCGAAGTCGGCTACGGATCCGCGTTCCTGAACAGACTGCGACTTTCCGGGGGTACCGATGCAAAAAAGTCTTTGCCAAATAGAATCTTTTTTTGGGGTCTTACAGGCCCTGAATCTCCCCAGACCGGCTCAAAATTAACAATATCCCGCCACCACGGCTTGCTGTATGTCAGGTATAGCAAGGGACGGTGTCGCGCGGAGCGATTCTCGGTACCTCGATGCATCGTCCGGGCGTCCCACATCAGGACGGCACCTGCCGGAACATCCGGAACAATTGAAGATGCGGACTCATCCCATTCGATCGCCCGATGACTGCCCGGAAATATCTCGGTCGTACCCTGTTCCATGTTCATGTCGATCAGTGGAATCCCCACGGTCACAGCCCAGGACGGCAGCAATGCCGACAGCCCTGTATTAAATAGGAACGAACCGTCACGATGACAATGTTGAGTTTTAGCGCCCGGAAGCGAAAGCGCGACTCCACAATTCTCAAGGATCAACGTCTGCTCAAATACGATATTTAGAACATCGATAATCAACCGATTTGCGTAGACGACCGGATCCGCGAAAGCGCCCGAAAGCTCGACGGTGAGCATGTACCGGCGGTTGCCAGTCTGGAGCGAATTTTCGAAATCGGCGTGATGATCATGATCTGTCAGGTGTGCGTAACGACGATCAAATGCCTCATTCAGATTCGCGATAACATCTTTCGATAAGACGGGACCCAGCAATGTGTATCCGTCTCGCCGGAGTTCCTCGGCGCGGTCTTCCGCTGCTAAGATAGTGGATCCTCGCGTTGGCATAAAACCTCCCCTGGGAGGTGCAATTTTTACCGAGACCCTCTTCCGTTGCCCCTAGCGATCGCGTAGCGAAACTAATTCTACAGGCACCCTGGCCGAGCCTGGGCCCATATTATTTCAAAATAATATATCTTCAAAATCGTGGGTATGGTGTTTGAAAATGGGATGAATTCACCCGCCGCGCGCGTCTCAAAGATCGCCCTATGAAAGTGTTTCCAACTAACCTGCATTGTGTCACCGCTCAACCCATATAATCTGTTTTCGGTATCCTACCCGTATTCGGGTAGGCGCGCTTTGCAGCACAGCGCTGATAATTACATTCGTCGATGGAATGGCGGCCGGGTACTGGCGCGTCGCGTGATCAAAAAATGCCGAGCAACACTCCAAAAGGATTGGTCGATACCGTGGTACAGGATTGTGGCGTTCCACCGCAAGGTCAGCGTGGACAGCCCACCCGATGGCGTCTGGGTTTCTGGAGCCTGATCATCACGCAATTTCAGGGGGCGTTCAATGACAACGGGCTGAAATTTCTCGTCATATATCTGATTGTCGGACAGGATTTCCCTCCGGTCGTGCGCGATCGCTTCATTTTGCTTGTCGGAGCACTGTTCGCGATTCCATTTGTTTTGTTTTCGCTCGTGGGCGGATATCTCGCCGACCGCCATAGCAAGCGCGCCGTCACGATCGGCACAAAAATCTTTGAAATCGGAGTAGGGCTTTTTGCGATGGCCGCACTCGCCCTGGGTAATCTGCCCATGGAGGCTGTCGCCGTTTTTCTGATCAGCACGCAGGGAGCGCTGTTTGGCCCGTCGAAGTACGGACTGCTGCCCGAATTGCTTCCTGAAAACAAGCTTTCCTGGGCAAACGGCATTCTGGAACTCGGCACATTTCTCGCTTCGATTACCGCGGTGATGTTCGCGGGATTCCTGGCAGACGAATTTCGAGGGCGCCAAGTCTGGTCCGGGGTGGTTTTTCTGGGCCTCACAATGATTGGCTTGTTCACCAGCCTGGGTATCTCGCGAGTGCGTGCGGCTGATCCTGCGCGCGAATTTCGAGGCAATCCGTTGTCCGATCTTGTCGGACAACTGCGCATCATCGCGAAAGACCGCGTCCTGAATTGGGCGGTGGTGGGCAATACCTATCTGTGGTTCCTGGCGGCGCTGTTGCAATTCGTGATCGTCGTGTACGGACACGATTCCCTGCAGGTGGATGAAACTCAGATCAGTTATCTGCAGGCCGCGGTGGGAATTGGCATCGGGCTGGGGAGTCTCGCCGCCGGTTATCTTTCGCGCGGAAAAATCGAGCAGCGACTAGTGCCGCTTGGTGCGATGGGAATGACGCTGTTCGGATTTCTGGTATCGCAACACGGCCTTGGCATCTGGGCAGTGCGCGCGGATCTTTGCTTTCTTGGGATCTTCGGGGGCTTCTACGCTGTGCCGGTAAACGCGCTCATCCAACATCGTCCTTCACCCGAACAGAAGGGCGGAGTCATTGCCGCGGCGAATCTGCTCTCGTTTATCGGCGTGTTCCTTGCCGCAGGAGTTTATTTTGCGTTATCGACGGCTGCGCGTCTAAAACCCGGACAGATTTTTCTTGCCGGCGCGATCATGACGCTGGCGGCCACATTTCACGCCTTCTTCCTGATGCCCAAACGCCAGTAGCTGTGCAGGAGCAAGCTAGCGACACTAAAATGTTCACCGCGCGGTTCACTAAAATACAGACAGCTTCACGTGCAGGAATTTCTTCGGATCTTTCCTGAAATCCCCCACCAACAGGCGCATGTCTCCCGCCAATCCCGTAAAGTTGTCGTACAGTTTCGGATCGTCAAAAAACTTACCAATGGTATTTTGATTGGAATTCAGCTTTGCGGTTGCGCTGGCCAGGTTCTCGCCAGCCTGTTTGTATTGCAGGAACAGCGAGTCATCGGTGGCAAGCTTGCCCAGTGTTCCCTTGCCGGCGCGCACATCCCCAAAGAACGCATTGCTGTTGTCGATCAATTTTCTCGCGCTGTCGTGCATTTCGGTATCGTAGACCAGTTTGCCGAGCGTGCCCTGCTGGTTCTGGACGGCTTCCAGCACGCTGTCGACGCGGCCGGCCACGGAATCAACCCGGTTGTACATTTCATCCTGGGTGATGAGCTTTCCCAGAGTTCCCTTCCCGGCCTGGATATCCGCCATCATGCGGTCGACATTTTCCAGCGAGCGGTTCAGATGATTGTAGGCAGCCTGGTCGACCATGAACTTGCCCAGCGAGCCGCGGCCGTTTCGCACATCGGTAATCACGGCGCTGGCTTGTTTCGTAATCGAGCTCAAGCTATCCATAAGGTCAGCACTGCGCTGCACAACCTGCTTCAAAGCCTTCTCTTCGCGTCCGGGTATTTCCTCGTTGTTGTCCAGTGGCCGCCCGACATACCCGCGGTCAATGTCCACGTACCGGTTGCCCAGCAGTCCTTCGGTAATGAGTCCAGCAGAGGAGTCCGAGCGGATATAGGCTTGAAAGGATTTCTGAATGCGCAAATCAATTTCAATGTTGCGGCCTTTGGAGTTTGGCTGGTTAGGCCCTTCGACCGCGATTAGAATTTTTTCGACATTACCGACTTCGACTCCGTCCACACGAACCGGCGCGCCGAGCGTCAACCCATCGACCTCAGGCAAAAAGGCGCGAAGCCGGTATTTAGGTCCAAAACCGCCACCGCCGGTCACGTAGAAAATAACCGCGGCCATCAAAATAATCCCGGCCAGGACAAACAATCCAACTCGGAGTTCAGTCCACGTCAACTGTTTGTGTTGCGCCATCGGTACTCCTCCTCATCGAATTCCGGTGCAGCGTTCTCCACGTTACAACAAAAAGCGGCGTAAATACGCATCGCGAGTTTCCGCCAGTTCCGGCGGGCTACCTTCGAAATACACTTTACCGTGCCGAAGCACAACGAAGTTGGTGGCCGCGTGCGAAAGCTGCGATGCTCCATTCTGCGGGACGGGAACAACCTTGCCGGTCTTGCCGTCAAAGCGGTAGCTGGCCAGACCGAAGGCATCCTGCAGCCGATGCGTAGCCAGCAGCGCGGTGACGCCTTGCGTGTCGCGCAGCCGCAGAATCAGGGTGATGATCGTTTGTGAAGTTACCGGATCGAGGCCCGCGGTTGGCGAATCGTAAAGGACTACTTGAGGCCGGCTGACGAGCGCCCGGGCAATGGATACCCGCCGGCGCATTCCGCCTGAAAGTTCGGACGGCAATTTCTCCAGGGTATCTTCCATTTCCACAAATCGCAGGGATTCGCGGACACGCGGCTCGATTTCATCCTCATCGACGTGTTCTTCACGCAGACAATAAGCTACGTTGTCGGCGACCGTAAGTGAATCGAACAGCGCACCTTCCTGAAATACAAAGCCGATGTTTCTGCGAAACGCGAGCAACTCTTTTTCCGAAAGGAGGCTGAGATCGCGGCCCAGCATGTGCACTGTTCCGGAGTCCGGCTGAATCAAGCCCGCGGCCAGCTTCAGGATGAGCGTTTTTCCGGAACCGCTTTCTCCAACTAGAATTTTCGTTTCCGTAGGCGCGACCGAAAACGACAGTCCATCCAGCACGTCGCCTTTGTCGAAACCAATGCTCACGTTTTCAAAGGAGACAACAGGTTCGCTGGCTGCGGTAGCAGGCATTCGGGATGATGCGTCCACGCCGCGCGCACCACAACCGGCGGCACAGACATCCCGATGATTATAGATGGAAATACCAGCGCAGCGAGGATGATTGCGGTTTTTGGTTAGAAAACGTGACCTGCAAGGAACAGCATCAACTTGGTCAAGAAGAAGTTGGCGACCAGAATGATTACCGAAGCCGTAACCACAGCTTGCGTCGTAGCCCGCCCGACCCCTTGCGTTCCGCCCTTTACACTCAACCCCTGGTAGCATCCGACGGTAGCAATAATGAATCCGTAGGCGAGGGGCTTGGTAAGTCCCTGCATCAGGTCCGAAAATTCCAGAATGTTGATTGCCCGGGTCCAGAATGCCACTGCTCCGAGGCGCAGCGTAAAAAAGGAAACCAGGTACCCGCCGATCAACCCCAGAAAATCAGCCATGGCCGTCAGCAACGGCAACATAAGAACCGTCGCAAGCATGCGTGGCGTCACCAGCTTTCGCACCGGATCGGTGCCCATGGCGCGCATCGCGTCTACTTGCTCAGTGACAATCATCGATCCCAATTCGGAGGCCATTCCGGAAGCATTACGCCCGGCCACCAGCAGACCGGTGATCGAAGGTCCTAACTCGCGCACCAGCGCCAGCGAAACGACGTCCGCCGTCAGGGCCGTCTGCCCAAATCGTTCGAATTGCGCGGCGGTTTGCAGCACCATTACGGCGCCGATAAAAAAACCGGTCAACAGCACGATGGGCAGGGATCCGACTCCGATGATATCCATCTGGTCGAGAACGTCGGAAACGTAGTAAGGAGGGCTGAAGAGACTGGTGATCGATCGAGCTGACAACAATGAATATTCCTGCACATGCAGGATCCACCGTTTCGCTCCATCTGAAAGAGCCTCGGTCAGAGAAAAGGAACTCGGCTCCATGAGATTAGGGTCGCGGGTCGCCATCGGTCGTTATCAAGTGTTTCACTAGCGCGGCAGAGGTCCGGAACAGCGTACTGTTCGCAGCCAGAGACGTCAAGCATGGCGAATGCGACGTTGCTACACGCTTCACGACCGAGGCTTTTTGTGGCCCAGGCTTCAGCCTGCGGAGTTTGGCCCTTGCAGGAACTAAACCCCACAGGCTGAAGCCTGCGCCACTGAAACCTTTCCTCGCTTTACGGGCCGTGCCTGGTCCGTTAGAATGTCGAGCCTTCCATGTTTCGCTTCGTCACTGCGGGAGAGTCTCACGGCCAGGCGCTGATCGCGTGGATCAGCGGCGTGCCCGCGGGTGTGCCTATTGACTTCGAATTTGTGCAGCGCGATCTGCACAGGCGGCAACTGGGCTATGGCCGCGGGGGACGCCAGAAAATCGAGAAAGATCGTGTCGAATTCCTCTCCGGAGTGCGGCACGGGCAAACCATTGGCGCGCCGATCGCCATGCGCATCGAGAACCGTGACTGGGCCAACTGGGATAAAGCGCTATCGGTCGAAAATATCCCGGATTCGGAAAGCGCCCGGCGCCGGTTGACTGCTCCTCGCCCGGGGCATGCAGATCTGGCCGGCTCCATGAAATTCAATCTGCACGATGCGCGCTATATTCTGGAACGCGCTTCGGCCCGTGAGACAGCCGCGCGCGTGGCCGCGGGAACGATTGCCAAGTTGATGCTCCGCCAGTTTGACTGCGAAGTGCTCAGCCACGTGATCGCGGTTGGCAAAGCACGTCTGGCGCGTCCCGTTGCGTGGGACGAGGTTCGGAAGATTTGCGAGAATCTGGATTCGCCGCTGCGCTGCGTTGACGCTCCAACGGAAGAGCTGATGAAAAGCGAAGTCGACGTGGTCCACCGTGCGGGAAACACCGTTGGAGGGATTTTCGAAGTTGTAGCGCATCGAGTCGTTACCGGCCTGGGGTCCCACGCGCAATGGGACGAAAAACTAGACGCGCGACTGGCGCAGGCTGTGATGTCCATCCAGGCTGTGAAGGGCGTCGAGATCGGCGCGGGGATCGCGGCGGCCACTTCCTACGGATCCGAAGTCATGGACGAGATCGGATACGAGCCCTCAAATAATAAATTCACGCGCGCGTCCAACCGCGCCGGGGGCCTCGAAGGCGGCATCACCAACGGAGAAGATGTAATCGTTCGCGGATATCTGAAGCCGATCTCCACCTTGCGTACGCCGCTCAGCACAGTGGATATGGTGACGAAGCAACCGATATCCGCGGCCTACGAGCGTTCGGACGTGTGTGTCGTTCCAGCCGGAGGAGTCGCCGGCGAGGCCATGGTTTCTGTGGTGCTGGCGCAGGCAATGCTGGATAAATTCGGAGGCGATTCTCTGGGCGAAATGCGCCGCAATTACGATGGGTATGTGCGGCAGTTGCAGGAATTTTAGCGTCTAGACCGCGCAATCAGCACAGGATTATCACAAGGATCCCACGAATCGAGTGAGCATTTGCGATGATTTATCCCATTACAAAATACGGAACGCCGGTGCTGGAAACTCCAACTTCTCCCGTGGAGAAATTCGACGAGGAACTTGCCAAGCTTACCGAGGACATGTTCGAGTCCATGTACGTAGCTCAGGGCGTCGGTTTGGCCGCCACGCAAATCGGGCTGTCGAAACGTTTGGCGGTGATTGACGTCAGCGTTGGAAAGAATCCCGAGGCCAAGCTGGTGCTGGCAAATCCCGAGATTATCCACGTGGAGGGTGATCAGCGCGAGGAGGAGGGCTGCCTCTCGCTGCCCGGTTTCCGCGGAAATGTGCTGCGCCCGGCCTACGTGACGGTGCGCGCGCAAAATCTAAATGGCGAAATTTTCGAAATGCGCGGTGAGGGACTTCTGGCCCGCGCCTTTTGTCACGAGATCGATCACCTCAACGGAATTCTGTTTCTTCAGCACCTCAGCATGCTCAAGCGAGATCTGATCAAGCGCCGGATCCGCAAATTGCGGAAGACCGGCGACTGGTAAATTTTTAAACCGCGATGGCTGCCCTGCGCATCGTCTTCTGTGGCACGCCGGAGTTTGCCGTTCCCTCCCTCCGGCTTCTCGCAGCGCGTCCCGAATTCTCGATCGAGGCTGTAATCACGCAGCCTGACCGTCCGAAGGGTCGAGGCCAGCAGGTTGGCAATTCGCCTGTGAAGGACCTGGCCGTCGAACTCGGACTGCAAATTTTTCAACCGCAAAAGATCAGGTCTGAATCGTCGCAGGAATTTTTGCAGAGAATTGCTCCTGACGCTGTGGTGATTATTGCATATGGGCAAATCATTCCCGCCACGCTTCTCACGATTCCCCGCCTGGGCTGGCTGAATGTTCATGGCTCCCTGCTGCCGCGATACCGCGGCGCTGCGCCGATTCAGTGGGCCATCGCAAACGGGGAACGCGTAACCGGGGTCACGACCATGCAAATCAACGCCGGGATGGACACAGGCCCGATGCTTCTGCGTCGAGAAGCCGCGATCGGACCGGATGAAACTTCTCCGGAACTTTCTACGCGGATGAGCGCTGACGGCGCGGAGCTCATCGCTGAATCGCTTGTGCGTTTCGATCGTGGAGAGATTTCACCGATTCCGCAAGATGAACAGGGCGTCTCGTACGCGCCAATCCTGAAAAAAGAAGATGGGCAGATCGATTGGACGCGGCCGGCGCAACGGATTTACGATCACATGCGCGGCTTCACGCCCTGGCCTGGTTCGTACAGCACGTTTCGAGGGCAAACATGCAACCTCTGGGGCCGGCCCGAAGCGCGCGGAGCGGCGGGGACAAGCGTCATGCCCGGAGAGATCATTCCCTCCAGCAAAGAAATCTACGTGGTCTGTGGTGAAGGAACCTGTCTGCGCCTCGAATCCATTCAAGTACAGGGACGCAAGAAAATTTCCGCACGCGAATTTGCCAATGGAGCGCGCATCACTTCGAGCGAGCGCTTCATTTGACTGAATTTGGCCGGCGCCGGCGCGACAAATGAACATTTCACAAGCCAGAACGATTGCATTTGATGTGCTGCTGCGCGTCGCGCGGCAAAACGCGTATGCGGATGACGCATTGCGCGCTGAGTTGAACAAAACCGTGAAGGCCGAAGATGCCGGTCTGGCCACTGAGCTCACTTTCGGCGTATTGCGGTGGCAACGTCTGCTCGATTTTCTCACCGAGCGATATTTGAAGAAGCCCGCGAGCACCGTAGACATCGAGGTTCGCATCGCGCTGCGAATGGGACTGTATCAGCTCTTGTTTCTTGACCGCGTGCCGGCGCGGGCAGCGGTTCATGAGTCCGTCGAGCTGGTCAAACGAGCCAGAAAACGATCCGCGGCTACTTTTGTGAATGCAATTCTCCGCAAGGCTTCGAAGGACCCGGCTTTTTCCGGCGATTCCCACGCTGAAGCTCTCGCCACGATCGTTTCGAACGAAATTCCTTTGGCCGATCAACTGGGAATCCGGTTTTCGCACTCGACTTGGATGGTCGAACGCTGGATCCGGAATTATGGAGAGGAACGGACGCATAATCTTCTAGAAACCAATAATTGCGCCCCCGCCCTTTCCGGGTACCTGCTGGATCCGCAACGCGCCGAAGAAACTAAGCTGTCCCTTCAACAAACAGGCACCCGTATTCTTCCCGGGAAATTCTTACGAGATTCATGGATTTTCGACGGCGGCAACCCCGGCGCAGGACAGGCTGTGCGGCAAAGTTGGGTGGCGATCCAGGACGAGGCTTCACAGGCCGTGGCGCATCTCGTAGCAGCCGAAACAGGCGATTCCGTTCTGGACTTGTGCGCCGCGCCGGGCGGCAAGACGCTGATGCTGGCCAGGGCGGTCGGGCCGCAAGGGCATGTGATCGCCGCTGATTTGCACGAGCATCGAGTGCGCGCCACGCGCGAACGGCTGGAATCCGCCGGCGTTCGAAATGTGGAGATGATCGCGCTTGACGGGTCACAGCCGCTTCCTTTCGAACAACGCTTCGATCGCATCCTTGTGGATGTTCCCTGCTCCGGCACCGGGACGCTTGCGCGGCACCCCGAAATCCGGTGGAAGGTATTGCCCGGCGATCTTAGCGATCTACATGCACGCCAGGCGGCGTTGCTGCGAAACGCGCTGCCGCACTTAGCTCCGGGCGGACGTTTGGTGTACTCCACGTGTTCGCTCGAGCCGGAGGAAAACGAACTGGTGGTTCGCGAAGTATTGGACGCGCTAGGAGCATCTTTTCAAATTGCAGATCCGCGTCCTGTCGTCGAAACGGTATTGCGGGATATGCTGAGCGTCGCGAGCGTCGTTTCCAGGGATCATTTCTTTCGGACTTTTCCTCCCGAGCATGGGACCGATGGATTTTTCGCCGCCGTGATTGAGAGGCAGCGATGAAACTACGAATTTCTTTGAGGCTTGACGGGGGCGTGGGCTTCTTTCAAGTTTCAATTTTGAAATATGTATTAGCGCGTCAGGCTGGAAGGCCTGATTCATGCGTGTTAGATTGAACGAGGTGAATCGATGAATCTTCGCGAACGAATCGAATGGCTGTTCCGCATCGGGCTGCTGGTTTTCATTCTGGCCGCAGCCGCGTTTCTGAGCGCCATCACCACCATGCGTTTCGCGATTCAGGGACGCGAAGTGAGCATGCCCAATCTTGTGGGCAAAAGTTCGGCGGAAGCGCAAGCGATCTTGCAGGGGCGCGGGCTGCAACTGAAAGTGGTCGACCGGGTCTATAGCGATCTGCCGTTGAACGCGGTGGCGCGGCAAAGCCCTCCGGAGGGCGAGCGCATGAAGGTGGGCCAGAACGCGCACGCCGTGCTGAGCCTGGGACGGCAGAATGTGAACACTCCGTCGCTCGTCGGAGAATCCCTTCGCGTCGCGCGCATCCAACTGTTGCAGGTGGGCCTGCAGTTGGGAGAAGTGACCACATTCGCGGCACCGGCCGCGCTCGCCGACACGATTTTGCAACAGACGCCTCCGCCGGGAACGAAAGCGGCCAGTCCTCGTGTGGATCTGCTGGTAGCGCAGGGGGAACAACCGTCTGCTTACGTGATGCCTTGGCTCGTGGGATTGTCACTGCCGGATGCGGATCACATTCTTTCCGCCGGCGGGCTAAAGCTCGCGAAAGCGAATTCAGTTTCCTCTCCGCAATGGCCGAAAGGTGCGGTAACCGAGCAAACGCCTGAACCCGGCACCAAAGTAAACAACGATTCCGTCATCGAGCTAACGGTGGCCGAGTAGGACTGGCTCATCGCCTGATACTTTTTGATTCTGGCGACGCGGTTCAAGCCAAAGCGCGAATCTGGTACTATGTCCGCGGAGAAACCGTGAAATACCCTGTTGAAATCGCGCCGTCCATCCTTGCAGCGGACTTTTCCTGTTTGGGTGACGGTATTCGCGCGGTGGAACGGGGTGGCGCGGCGATGCTGCACGTGGATGTAATGGACGGCCATTTCGTGCCGAACATCTCGATCGGCGTTCCCGTTGTATCGTCCTTGCGCAAAGCAACCCGCCTCCCCCTTGACGTGCATCTGATGATCGAGAATCCAGAGCTCTATATTCAGGCATTTGCCGAGGCCGGGGCAGACATGATTTCCGTTCATGAAGAAGCCACGCCGCATTTGGACAGGGCGCTTTCCATGATTCGGGAGCACGGTTGCCAGCCCGGGGCGGTCATCAATCCGGCGACACCTGTTTCGGCGCTGTCTGAAGTTTTTGGCAAATTGGATCATGTTCTGGTTATGTCCGTAAATCCGGGGTTCGGAGGCCAGAAATTTATTCCCGGGGCCTTGGGAAAGATTCGCGAGCTAAAACGAATTCGAGAAGGCTATAATCATTCTTTCCGGATCGAAGTGGATGGGGGGGTCGGTTCGGAAAATGTGGTGGATCTGGTTCGAGCCGGCGCCGAAATTCTGGTTGCCGGAACTTCCGTTTTTCACACCCCCGATGCGGCAGAGGCCGTCCGGATGCTGAAACAGGCAGCCGACGGCGCACTGGCGCAAAAAGTTTAAGTTCAGGGCGCGTGCTTTGCTTTGACGCTGAACGCCCAGTGAAGCGTGAAGTCCGCCCGCATAAGGATCAACGTTGAAAACAGGGCGAATTGTATGTCTCACCGCGCTAGCGGCTACGCTCCTCACCGGATGCCTGGGTAAGAAGAAAGAGGCAGCGCCGGTCGCTGGGGCCTCCGTAGAACCCGACAAGGTTCTGTATGAAAAGGCCGTCTTTGATTTGAAAAAGGGGCGATATGCCACAGGCCGTCTGGCCTTGCAAACACTCATCAACACCTATCCGGACAGCGAATACCTGGCCAAAGCGAAGCTCGCTATCGGTGATTCCTACTTCAAGGAAGGCGGAACCGCCGGCCTGAAGCAATCTATCGTCGAGTACAAAGATTTTATTACCTTCTTTCCTTTCCTCGATGAGTCTGCGAGCGCGCAGATGCAGATCGCTATGGCGCACTACCGCCAGATGGAAAAGCCGGACCGCGACCATGCCGAGGCTGTGCAGGCGGAAGCAGAGTTTCAGACCTTCCTCGAAAAATATCCCAGCAGCCCTCTCGTTCCTCAGGCCGAACAGCACCTGCGCGAGGTCCAGGAAGTTTTGGCGGAAGGCAATTTCCGCGTGGCCAGTTTTTATTACACCCGCGAGGCGTACCGGGCCGCTGGAGCTCGATTGATGGAATTGACCAACCGCTATCCGCTGTATAGCCAGGCGGATCAAGCGAACTGGATGCTCGGGCAGATTTACGAGAAGGGCGAGCACAATGACGTTGCCGCCCGGTACTACAGCAGGATCGTAAAGGATTATCCGCTTTCACCCTTGGCAGGAGACTCGAAAAACAAGCTTGTCAAATTTGGTGTCCCCGTTCCCCCCGCCGATCCCACCGCCGTGGCTCGGATGCAGAAGGAACAATCAAGCGAACGGCCGAACATGCTGAAGCGCTCGATGGGTATTTTGAAAACCGGCCCGGATGTCTCCACTGCCGCTCACAATGGCGCTCCGACCATGACTCCCGCGAGCGAGTCAGGCGATGAAACCATCGGCTTCAGCCTACAGCCAAATGCCGGCCAGTCGACTCCAACCTCCAGCATAGGAAATACTGCCGCGGTGGAGACCATTACTCCGGGAAGTCCGGATGCCCTTCCGCCGCCAGCTGCCGCAACTACCGCCACGGACTCCACCCAGCCGACTGATCCTAACGCTTCCGGCGATGCAAACGCCGCGCAACCGGCCACCCCGGCACCGCCGGCAAATGCAAACCAGGAATCGAGCAGCAAGAAAAAGAGCAAACTCCGAAAAGTAATTCCATTTTAGCCTGTTGATTCCTCGGGAGATCCGCCATACGAGCGGTCATCTCGAGCCCCACTAGTTCATTCGGACACACGACTCCCCGGTCTGTATTGACTCACCCAGATCAGGATGTTACCAATGTAATCAGGCACTTCTGTGTTCTCGTATTGGGAAATACTCGCACCTGGGGCAGTCGGGAGGACGGCACGTGGCAAAGATCCTGGTAGCCGACGATAACAGCAACGTCCAGAAGACGGTGACCCTCGCGCTGGCAGATCTTGGCATTGAGGTGATCGCGGTCAATAACGGCGAGGCTGCGGTACGTAAACTTGCCGATGTTTCACCCGATCTGGTGCTGGCTGACATTTTTATGCCTGTGCGGAATGGCTACGAGGTATGTGAATACGTCAAAAAAGACGCTCGATTCTCGCGCGTTCCGGTCGTTTTGCTGGTGGGGGCATTTGATCCGCTGGATGAGCGTGAAGCACAAAGAGTCGGCGCAGATGGAATTCTGAAAAAGCCCTTCGTCCCCCCCGATCCGCTGATTGCCATGGTCAAAATGCTTCTGGATCGCTCGCTTGGCGACCGGTTGGTTGGCGTCGGAGCGGCCAAACCCGCGGCTTCGATGCGAAGTAGTAGTGGCGGTGGAGTTACGACTTCAGAGCAACCACCTGCTTCGTCCACGAGAAATACTGAAGAATTCGCAGAAGAGGAAGTTCCAACGCCAATCGACCGTGTGTCGTTTGGCGAGGGTGCGCACCCGATCGCGTTTAGTCAGCTTTTGGATTCGCCCACGAAGGAATCCGCCGCGCCCGGAACCGGGATGCTCGATCCCGTTGAGAACGAACAAATCTTAACGAATTCGCGCGACGCTTCTCTGGGAGACCCCATCTTCTGGAAAACAGAGGAACCGGAAGTTCCGGTTGCCGACGCGGCTTCTGAAGCCGATCAGGATCTTTCCTCCGGCCTTCCCATGCGCGCGTGGAAACCGGATGAGGAAGCCCAGGCCCGCGCTGCGGAGCCCGAACCTGAAATGGTTCAACCGGTTGAGCCCTTCGAATTGGTGCGAGAAGATCTGGACGAACAGTCCGGCCACGCTTCCACGATTGTGGAAACCTCGACTTCCATTTTGCAAGACGCCGCCTCGCAAGCATCGCTGAACGTGGAACCCGGTAAGCCCGAAGATTTGGCCGCGAATCCGATCGAATGGATGGCCTCTGTTCTACCGCCGCCCGTTATGGAATCCGAAAAGCAACCTTCGGAATGGAATGCAGAGACTCCTCCCGCCACCGAGGAATCTGAACAAAACGAAACAGATAACTTGATTCTGGTTCCTGAACCCATCGTGCCGGAATCCCCAGCGGCCGTCGTCCCCGGCTCGTCGGCGATCTCGACACTGTCTTCTTTTTCCGTGCCCGAGGCGGACGAAGAGGTTGCGGAGGTACAGCCCGCGAGCGCAAACCAGATCGAAGAGATTGTGAAGACGAATCCAGTTCTCGAACCGGTATCGCAAAGCACGGAAGATACGGCGCATTCGATTCCAAAAGAAGAGTGGGCTGATCTGGCCGACAGCGTTCACATGGCATCCGGAGATCCATCCGCTGAAAAACAGCAGCCCACGGATGAGTCGTCCTTACATTTACCTCCGGCGCAATCCAAGGAGGCCTCTGTGGCAGCGACGAATTCGGCATCTTCGCTCTCGAAACCGTCGGGCCAAAATGCGGAAGATACGGCGCGCGCCATCCCAACACGTGATTGGGCGGATTTGACTGCCAATTTCCGATCCAAAATGAACGCGCCTGCGATGGAGTCGCCGATTGGTACTCCCGCTTCGCAGATTCCTGATTCAGCGTCAGCTCCGGCAAATACGCAAGCTGCTCCTGAATCCCTGGCACCGCCTGCTGCGACGCCCGCCACCAATGAACAGCCGTCTTCGTCGGCCTCGCCCGAGTCTCCTGACCCCGCGCTGGTCGAGGCCGTAGTGCAGCGCATTTTGGACAAAATGCGCCCGCAAGTAGTCGACATCATTACCAAGGAATTCCTGCGGCCAATCGTCCAGGCGCTGGTTCACCGTGAAATCCTGAAACGTTAAGCCGTTCGCAAGTCTCTTCTAAAACTTAAATAGCATTTTTTAATCCACGGGTGCGTGCTAGACGCATTTGACCGTCTACGCGGGCGTCCGTATAGTAATTCTCTTATCCACAGGGCTGGAGAACATGCCAAGAGAGATTCCCAAGGCTTACGAGCCGCAATTAATCGAGCAACGATGGGCCAGGAAATGGGCGGAAGAGAACCTGTTTCGAGCCGACGTGAATGCGCCGGGACCGGTGTTTTCGATCGTCATTCCGCCGCCGAACGTGACCGGCTCGCTGCACATCGGCCACATGCTGGACCATACCGAGATCGATATCCTGACACGCTGGAGGCGGATGCAGGGCTACAACACGTTATACCTGCCAGGAACTGACCATGCCGGCATCTCGACACAACGCGTGGTGGTGCGCCAACTGGCATCGCAAGGGATAAATTACCGGGATTTGGGGCGCGAAGCGTTCGAAAAGAAAGTGTGGGATTGGAAGGCCGAATCGGGCGGAACAATCACGCGGCAGATGCTGCAGCTTGGAGAAAGCTGCGACTGGACGCGGGAGCGTTTCACGCTTTCGCCGGAATTGTCACGCGCGGTCACTGAAGTTTTTGTGCGCCTGTACGAGGATGGGCTGATCTACCGCGGCCACTACATCGTGAACTGGTGCCCGCAATGCCGCACGGCAATCAGCGACCTTGAAACCGTCCATGAAGAGCGCCAGGGGCACCTCTCGCACATTCGCTATCCGATCGCGGGAACGAACGAGTACGTTGTTGTGGCGACGACGCGGCCGGAGACCATGCTGGGTGACACAGCTGTGGCCGTGCACCCGAGCGATCCTCGATATCAACACCTGATTGGTAAGATGGTTCTCCTGCCCCTGATGAATCGCGAAATTCCTATCGTCGATGATTTTGTGGTGGACCGCGAGTTTGGCACGGGCGCCGTGAAAGTCACGCCCGCGCACGATCCCAATGACTTTGAAATCGGGCGTCGCCACAACCTGCCCGAAATTGACGTGATGACAGATGACGCGAAGATGAGCGCCGCAGCCGGGCAGTACGCGGACCTCGACCGTTTCGACGCGCGCCAGCCCGTTGACGCTGACCTCGAAGCGGCGGGCTTGCTCGAAAAAGTTGTGGATCACACCCACGCCGTTGGGGCGTGCGATCGCTGCGGGACGATCATCGAGCCGCGGGCCTCCACGCAGTGGTTTGTGAAGATGAAGCCGCTGTCCGAGCCGGCCATTGCGGCCGTGGAGCGCGGTGAGATAGAAATTGTCCCTGAAAACCGGCGCACCGAATATTTCGAGTGGATGCGCAATATTCGCGACTGGTGCATTTCGCGGCAGCTCTGGTGGGGGCACCGCATTCCCGCGTGGTATTGCGGCGAGTGCAAGGAAATCATCGTCTCGCGAACGACTCCGTCAAAATGCGCGAAGTGCGGTTCGGCGAAATTGACGCAAGATCCCGATGTACTGGAAACGTGGTTCAGTTCAGCCCTGTGGCCATTCTCAACCATGGGGTGGCCGGATGACACGGCCGACTATCGGAAATACTATCCGACGAGCCTGCTAATCACCGGCTACGACATCCTGTTTTTCTGGGTGGCGCGAATGATCATGATGGGGCTGAAATTTACAGGAAACGTTCCCTTCCGCCAGGTTTGCCTGCACTCGCTGGTGCGCAACGCGGAAGGCCAGAAGATGTCGAAATCGAAGGGCACGGGAATCGACCCGGTGGAACTGAACGAAAAATTTGGCACCGACGCGATGCGTTTTACGCTGGCCAGCATGGCGGCACCAGGGACCGACATCGTTTTGTCTGAAGAGCGCATTCTGAGTTACCGGGCGTTTGCCAACAAGATCTGGAATGCCGCGCGATTTGTGTTCATGAATCTGGATAAGTACGAATCGGCGGGCGGCGAGACGCTCGAAGTGCTGGCAGCCCCAGAGACGCGCTCGTCGGCGCCATATGCCGTAGATGGCGCCCAAGTGGCGCTCGTTGACCGATGGATTTTCTCGCGGCTCGCACGTGCCACAGCCCAGGTGAACGACGCTCTCGAACATTTCCGGTTTCATGAGGCCGCGCACGTCATGTATCACTTCTTCTGGGGCGACTTCTGCGACTGGTACATCGAATGGGTGAAGCCCGAATTGCTTTCCACGGATCGGGCGAAATCGGCGGCTACCTGGAAGAATTTATTTGCGGCTTTTGAGAGCGCGCTGCGGCTTCTGCACCCTTTCATGCCTTTTCTTACGGAGGAATTGTGGCAGCAACTACCGCAGCGGCAAGGGGCGCGTTCGATCGCCTTGGACCGTTTCCCGGAACCGCATGCCGAGCGCGTAGACCCCTTCGCGGAAGAACAGGTGGCTCTGCTGCAGGAAATTATCACTGCGATGCGCAATATTCGCGCGGAAATGAAGCTTGACCAGAAGGCCAAGCTAGCCGCCCTGCTTGCTCCCGCGACGCCCGCGGTCAAGTCCACGGCGGATGGAAGTCTCGAAACGATCTTGCGCCTGGGCGGGCTGTCTTCCCTTTCGTTTGTCGAGTCGCCTTTTGATTCCACGAAAGGCGTCATCCGGTCATCCAAGTACTTTGAATTATTTATCGGGTACGAAGCGGCGTTTGACGTTTCGGCTGAAATTGCACGTCTGCGAAAAGAGTCCAAGCAGCTAGAAAATAATATTGCTTCCAATCAGAAGCGCCTGGAAGACCAGACCTTTCGGAGCCGCGCCCCCGAACATATCGTGAAGGGACTGGAAACAACACTCGCCGAACGGCGGACGGAATTTGAGAAGCTGACTCCGCGATTAGCACAGCTCGAAAAGAATCCAGGCGCAGCAGGGCAACCGGAAACTTAGGTGCCACCGCGACAAAAACTCCGCGGACCTGAATACCCAGGCTACAGCACTCTCGCGGCGCATCGCAAACTGCTGTAGCCTGTCTCTTCAGAGGCGGTTTTCCGTCAACACTGGCACCACGTTCTGGTTTGGAGAAGCGCATGAACTCCTTCCGGCGCAACTGAGACGAGGATATGCCCGCAAAACATTTACCGGGCGCGACCGACCGCCGCATTGATGCGCTGCTCGCTTTGCTGGCCGACAACGCGATAATCGTGATCAGCGGCGCGAAAATCGCGCGACAGATCGGCGTATCGCGCGGCACAGTATGGCGCTGGATCGAAAAACTGCGCGCCCTGGGCGTTCGCGTGAAAGGCCATGCGCGAACCGGGTACCAGATCGAAAAGGTGCCGGACATTCTTGCGCCCAAACTGCTCCACCGGCGGTTGCAGCCCGGGCCGTTCGGGAAGCGCATTCACCATTTCTTCAAAATCGATTCGACTAATTCCCTTG
>Ga0157378_10000315_pt1 | contig 47352 bp, 36 predicted proteins | sample M65metaG_FD_115309 | JGI IMG/M metagenome (GOLD analysis project Ga0157378, IMG submission 115309) | Miscanthus rhizosphere microbial communities from Kellogg Biological Station, Michigan, USA - M6-5 metaG | ecosystem: Host-associated > Plants > Roots > Rhizosphere > Soil | place: USA: Michigan... | reverse complement strand
TCGTCCGACATCAGCAGCCGGTAGATCCCTTCGATCAGGTCGGTGACGAAGCAGAACGAGCGGGTCTGCGAGCCGTCGCCGAACACGGTCAGTGGCTCGTTGCGCAGCGCCTGGGAGATGAAGGCCGGCACGACGCGGCCGTCGCGGATGCGCATGCGCGGACCGTAGGTGTTGAAGATGCGCACGATGCGCGTTTCGACACCATGGAAGCGGTGATAGGCCATGGTCATCGCTTCTGCGAAGCGCTTCGCTTCGTCGTAGACGCCGCGCGGACCGACCGGGTTCACGTTGCCCCAGTAGTCCTCTTTCTGCGGATGCACGAGCGGGTCGCCATAAACCTCGGAGGTCGAGGCGATGAGGTAGCGCGCGCCTTTGTCCTTGGCCACGCCGAGCGTTTTGTGCGTGCCGAGGGAACCGACCTTGAGCGTCTGGATCGGCTTTTCGAGATAGTCGATCGGGCTGGCAGGGGAGGCGAAGTGCAGAACGTAATCGAGCGGCCCGTCGATGTGGATGTAGTTCGTCACGTCGTACTTCACGAACGAAAAACCTTCGCGGCCGATGAGGTGTTGGATGTTGGCGGGATTGCCGGTGATGAAGTTGTCGATGCAGATGACTTCGTGGCCGCGCTCGAGAAACAGCTCGCAGAGATGGGAGCCGAGGAATCCGGCGCCGCCGGTGATCAGGGCACGGGTCATCAAACGCGCTCCCGCACGCGCGTGTCGTCGGTGCGCCCGACCGAGACGTAGGTGAATCCTTCAGCCTTCATTCGATGAGGATCGTAGACGTTGCGGAGATCGATGATCAGCGGCTGTTTGAGGAACTTGCGGATGCGCTCCAGGTTGAGCGCGCGGAACTCGTTCCATTCCGTGGCGATGACCAGCGCGTCGGCGCCGTCGGCGGTCTCGTAAGCGTCGCCGCAGTAGGTGACGTTCTCGAAGATCTTCTTGGAGTTCTCGATCGCGCCGGGATCGTAGGCCCGGATGATCGCGCCCTGCTTCTGCAGCCCCATGATCAGCGGGATGGTCGGCGAGTCGCGCATGTCGTCGGTCTCCGGCTTGAAGGCCAGGCCGAGAATGGCCACGGTCTTGCCGCGGACCTCGCCGTTGAGCGCGTCGATCACTTTGCCGACCATGCGCTCCTTGATGCTGGCGTTGACCCGCAGCACGGCCTCGATGATCTGGAACTCGTAGCCGAATCGCCTGGCAATGTCGGCCACCGCGGAGGTGTCTTTCGGGAAGCAGGAGCCGCCGAAGCCGGGACCGGCCTGGAGGAACTTCGAGCCGATGCGCGAGTCGAGGCCGATGCCGCGGGCGACGTCCTGCACGTCGGCGCCGAGGAGCTCGCACATCACCGCCACTTCGTTGATGAACGAGATCTTGGTGGCCAGGAAGCCGTTGGCCGCGTACTTGATCAGCTCCGACGACTCGACGTTCGTCACCACGAACGGGATCTCCAGCGAGTGCAGCGGCGCGTAGATCTCTTTCATCAGCTCGATCGATTCTTCGTCCGAGGCGCCGATGACCACGCGGTCGGGCTTGAGAAAGTCCTCGATGGCCGAGCCTTCGCGCAGAAACTCGGGATTGGAGACCACGGATCCTTTGTGACCGTTCCCGGACTGATCGAGGATGCGCTCGATCATCCGGCCGGTGCCGATGGGCACGGTCGATTTGGTGATGACCAGCTTCGGCCCGTTCATGTGCTTGGCGATGGTGCCGGCGACGTCTTCGACATAGCGAAGGTCGGCCGAGCCGTCCGGCTTCGGAGGCGTGCCGACGGCGATGAAGATGGCCCGGCTGCGGCGGATGGCGTCGGGCAGATCGGTGGTGAAGCGCAGCCGGCCTTCGCTGACGTTGCGGCTGACGATTTTGTCGAGACCCGGCTCGTAGATCGGAATCTGCCCGCTGTTGAGGGCGTCGATTTTCTTCGGATCGATGTCACAACAGATGACGTCGTTGCCAAAGTCGGCCAGTCCGGCCCCGGTTACGAGCCCGACGTAGCCCGTTCCGATGACTGCGATATCCACCTGGGAGTCCTCCGGAAAAACAGTGCGCGAATGCGGCGCGAGATCGTATCACCGCGGGTCAGACGTAGGTCGGACTCTCCAGTCCGACCTCTCACGAATACTCCTCGTCACTTCAATTTCAGACCCCGGTCAGCAGGTCGGACTTGAGAGTCCGACCTACGTTCGGAATTGGGCAGGCGTTACATCGGCGGCGGCGCGGTGGAAGTCGCCGCGGTCGTCGTCGCCACCGCCGGCACATCCGGCGCCGGCACCTCGCTCTTCGGCACCGGCTTCACGGCCGGCTGTGGTGCTGGCGCCGGCGCTTTGCCCGACTCGGTGTCGTAGCGCTTCTGGATGCCGCTCTGCTGCCGGTTGCGGATCAGCCAGCGAAGGAGTTTCGATTCGTTGATGCCGATCAGGATGTCGTTGACCGACTCGTAGACCGAGGGATCGCTGATCAGTTTTCCAGCCGTCCCTTCGCCGCGATTGACCTTGGCCACGGTGTCGTTGAGCTGGTGGAGCAGACCGTTGAACTCGACCAGTGTCGTGTCGGCGTAGGCCTTGTCGTTCATCAGCCGCGGCACGATGCCCTGCCCTTTCTGGTACGACTGGGTGAGCGCGGCCAGGTTCGCGGAGGTGAGCCGCAGATTCTCGACGAGGTCCAGCACTTTCTTCTTCCCCTCGGGATCATTGAGCAGCGCCGGGATCGCTCCCTGGCCGGTCTTCAGGCTTCCCTCCACATCGGCGACGAGGGCCTGCAGCGAGTGCGCGCTTTCCTGAAGCGAGGCGGTGAACGATGTGGCGAAAGTATCGTCGTAGACCAGTTTCCCGACTAACCCCTTGCCGCTTTCGACATGTCCGAGGATGGCGTTGGTCTTGTTGAGCGTGGTCAGGAAAGTGTCCGTGATGCGCTGCTTGGTCTCTGGCGCGCTGGTCAGCTCGCCGATGAGTCCTTCTCCGCGATCGACACGGCCGAGCACGTTCTTGAGCGAATACGAAATCTGCACGAAGTTGTCGACCAGATCCTCGCCCGAGGAGATCAGCTGATCGACGTTGGTCTGGCGCGCGGCCGGGATCAGAGAACCGGGCTCGAGGGCATCGAACTTCGGGCTGCCGGGCGAGATGTCGATGTAGCTGTCCCCGGCGATCAGGCCGAGCTTCTTCAGGCGCGCGCGCGAGTCGGTGCGGATACGGTCTGCGTACTTGCGGTCGACCATCAGCTCGATGTCGACGTCGCGCATTTTCGGATCGCGCGGAAGGGTGATGTCTTTGATGACGCCGACCGTGACCCCGGAGATCTTGATCGGATTGCCCTCGGCCAGACCGGTGACGTTGTCGAGCCGGACTTTGTATTCGTTCTTGCGCGAAAAGATCTTCTGCTCCGAGCCGATGAAGAAGACAAAGATCATCAGCACGAGTAGCGCGGCCGCGGCGAGGAGCCCGACGCGGATCGTTTTTTCTTTCGGTTTGGTTGCCATCGTTTCGTACCGAACGGTTTTCCTGCGTTGCCAGATTTCAGTGAGTCGCCAGATTTTCAGTGAGTCGGTTGTGCGGCCGTGACGGAGGACGCTTTCAGAAACTCGCGCAGCAGCGGATGATCGGTGTTACGCGCTTCTTCCATCGTCCCCACCCATTCGAAAACACCCTTGTTGAGAAAGGCGATCCGGTCGCCGACCGAGAACGCCGACTGGATGTCGTGCGTGACCACCACCGAGGTGACGTTCAGTTTCGACTGCAGATCGATGATCAGCTCGTTGATCTTCGCCGACGTAATCGGATCGAGACCGGTAGTGGGCTCGTCGTAGAGGATCATCTTCGGATCGAGAACGATCGATCGCGCCAGCCCCACGCGTTTGCGCATGCCGCCGGAGAGATCGACCGGCATGAGGTTCTCGGTGCCAGGAAGATTGACCAGCCCCAGTTTCTCCCGCACGGCCCTGGCGATCTCGTCCTCGGACATTTCCGCGTGCTCGCGCAGCGGGAAGGCGACGTTCTCGAAGACGTTCATCGAGTCGAAGAGGGCGCCGCTCTGGAAAAGCATTCCGAATTTCTTGCGGACGCGATACAGCTCTTCTTCCGGATGGTCGGTGATGTCTTCGTCTTCGACGATGACCCGGCCGGTGTCGGGCGCTTCCAGTCCGAGCATGTGCCGCAGCGTGACCGACTTGCCGCTGCCGGATCCGCCGAGGATGACCAGGACCTCGCCGCGATAGACCTTGAGGTCGGCGCCGCGAAGAACCTGTTTCCCGCCGTAGGCCTTGTTGACGTCGCGGAACTCGACGAAGAGATCGCGCGAATGCGCCCTCCTCTCAGGCGTCTGGCGAGCCTCGGCGCGGCGGTCGGCAATGATCGTCGATTCAGTCATCAGAAGAGAAACAGGAAGAGCTTAGTGAGAAAGAAGTCCAGGATCAAAACCGTAATCGATGCGGTCACGACCGTGGCCGTGGTGGAACGGCCCACGCCGTCCGCCCCGCCGGTGGTGCTCAGGCCGTTGTGGCAGGCGATGAGGCCGATGGCGAAACCGAAGAAGAAGGTCTTGCCGACCCCGGAAGCGAGATCGTTGTACTTGACCGCTTCGATGACACTCCGGATGTAGAAGTTCGAGGTGAGGTGAAGGCTTCCGACGGCGATGATCAACCCACCGATGATGCCGATGAAGCAGGCCAGGAGTGTCAGGAGCGGCATCATGACGGTGGTGGCCAGAACGCGGGGGACGACGAGCTTGCGGACGGGGTTGGTGGCCAGCGCGCGGAGGGCGTCGATCTGTTCGGTGACTTTCATCGTGCCGAGCTCGGCGGCGATGCCGGCGCCGACCCGGCCACCGACCATGAGCGCCATCAGGACCGGCGCGAGCTCGCGCACGAGCGAGAGAGAGACGACCTTCCCGATGAATAGCGAGCCGCCGAAGTCCGCGAGCGAGTACGCGGTCTGCAGCGCCAGCACCATGCCGATGAAGAGCGAGGTGATGGCTACGATGGAGAGCGATCGGACGCCGATCTGATCGAACTGGGCGACGACGACGTCCCGATCGATCGGCCCTCGGATGAATTGTTTGATCGTCTGCGTGGCCAGATCCGTCAGTCCGCCGAGGTAATACAACGCCTCGTCCGCGTGCCGCCGGATGCGGTCCAGCACGGTGTTCCCCCGCTCCCGCAACGTCGGTGCGGCCGGCTCCGGGGCGGTGGTGGTCTGAAGGATGGAGGTCAAATCAGAGCGACTCCGGTGAACGTCCTGAAAACGCCAGGAAACAAGCGTTTCATTGCTTGTTCCCTGATGAAAGATAAGTTTAATCGCGAACGCGGATATTAAACCAAAGTGGCATTTTGGTTTAATATATCGTCTCGCCGGGTACGTAGAGTTTCATGGACCGCTCTCAATTCACTGTTCACGATACAGGCCGCCTGGTCCGAACGCTTGACGGAAATCTCGCGTTTGTACCCGCACCGTTGCCGCCGAAGATCGACATCCCGCTCGAGCTCATGCGTCGTCTGTCCGACGCCGACCGGGCGATCGGTACTCTCGGAGGCATCGGAAGGATACTTCCGAATCCCCACCTGCTGACGAATCCCTTTCTCCGGCGGGAGGCAGTCCTCTCCAGCCGTATCGAAGGGACGGAGGCTTCGGCGACGGACCTCGCTCTCTTCGAAGCCGCGGGGTCGCCGTCCTCCGATCAAAGCGACGTCCGCGAAGTCTCGAACTATGTCGTCGCTCTCAACTACGGCCTGAAGCGTCTGGACGAGTTGCCGCTGAGTCTTCGCTTTCTCCGCGAGGTCCACGCGAAGCTGATGGCGGACGTGCGCGGGGGTGACCGTGCGCCGGGCGAGTTTCGCCACGTGCAGAACTGGATTGGCCCTGCCGGATCGCGAATCGACCACGCCACGTATGTTCCTCCGCCAGTGCAGGAGATGCACACGGCGCTCGATCGTTTCGAGCGTTACCTGCACGACCGCTCGCCGATGCCGGTGCTGCTGCGCGCGGCGCTGATTCACTATCACTTCGAGGCGATCCATCCGTTTCTCGACGGGAACGGCCGTGTCGGCCGGTTGCTCATAGCGTTTCTGCTCCATGTCGAAAAGGTGCTCGATGAGCCGCTCCTCTACCTGAGCGCGTTCTTCGAACGTCACCGGCGCGAGTATTACCGGCGGCTGGTTGAGGTAACGATGAACGGTGCCTGGAACGAATGGATCGATTTCTTTCTCCGCGGCGTGACGGAGCAGGCAAATGACGCGGTCCGCCGCACGCGCGAGTTGCTCGACTTGTCGGAACGGTATCGGCGGCAGATCGCGCCGGCCCGCAATGCCGGCGTGCTGTCATCGTTGATCGACCGGCTATTCGCCGTTCCAGCGACGACGATCTCGTCGGTCGCGGAGAACCTCAATATGTCCTATCCCGCCGCCAAGAAAAATGTTCAGAAGCTTGTGGCGCTGCACATCCTGACGCCTTGGCGGAGGAAACGCGAAACGATCTACGTCGCTGAAGGGGTGCTTCGGATCATCGAAGCGCCTTAGGAATCCGCCGCCCTCACTGCCCTCCGAAAATCGCCCGGAGCAGCTTCCGGATCCCGCGCTCCTTCTGCTTTTGCTGTTGTTGCGGGGTCGGGCGGGGCTGGGCGGGGTTGGCGGCCATGCCTTGCGGCGCTTCGGTATCCGCGGGCTCGGCGTTGTCGCGCCAGAACGGGCTCGGCTCGCCGCTGCCGGCGTGGAGCGGGCACACCGAGGTCGGCTCGGTGCCGGCCACGAAAACCTCGTTCTTCGTCTGCGGACAGTATGGCGTCGCCAGCATCCCCGACTGCGGATCGATTTGCCGGTCGACGACATCCTCGGGACGTTTCCAGTCGACATCGGGAATCAGCCCACCGACGCGATTCATGTTCGTCGTCCAGATCGGAACGCAGGCATCGCCGCCGGCGAGCCGGACGCTGTGGCCATCGTCGAAGCCGAGCCAGACCAGCGACAGGACGCGCGGCGAGTAGCCGATGAACCAGGCGTCGCGATAGCTGCTGGTCGTGCCGGTCTTTCCCGCGAACGGACGCCGGAAGTCGAGGGCATGCGCCTTCGTCGAGGCCGTCCCGTAGTTGAAGACATCCTTGAGAATGTCGTTCATCACATAACAGACGCCGGCCGGCGCCACGCGCCTCATCTTCACCTCGCGCGACTCCAGCAGCTTCCCTGCGCCGTCCGAGACCGCCAGAATCGAGATCGGCTCCGCCTTCACGCCGAGGTTCGCGAAGGCCGAGTAGGCGTAAGCGATCTCGAGCGGCGTTACCTCGAACGATCCCAGCGACACCGACGGATACGGCTCCAGATGGCTCTCGATGCCGATCACCGAGGCGGTCTTGATCACGTTCGGCACGCCGGCGTTCATCGCCGCGCGCACGGCCGGGATGTTGTACGAATGCGCCAGAGCCTCGCGCACGGAAACCTGCCCGTGGAACTTGAGGTCGTAGTTCTGCGGCGTCCAGACCGCGTTGCCGCTCTTGACGCTGATCGGCGAATCGTCCAGCACCGTGGCCGCGGTGAAGGCCTGCTGCCCGCGTGCCGGGTCCATGGCCGTGGCGTAGACGAACGGCTTGAAGAGCGATCCCGGCTGCCGGCGCGCCTGAATGGCCCGGTTGAATTGCGTTTTCGAATAGCTCCTGCCGCCGACGAGCGCTTTCACGTAGCCGGTGCCGGGCTGGATGGTGAGGATGACTCCTTCCAGCGGCGTGGGAGAGTTGCGCAGATAGGGATAGTGCTTGTTGAGCGCGTCGATGCCGCTGTCGAGCGACTGTTCGGCGGAGCGCTGCATGATGGTGTCGAGTGTGGTGAACACGCGCAGCCCTTCGGTGCGCAGCTGGGTCTCGGGATAGGTCTCCTTCAACTGCTTGAGCACGAGGTCGACGAAAAACGGCGCGCTGCGGGAGGTCTTGGGAAAGCGTGCGGTGGTCAGCGGCGTCGCGACCGCGGCCTCGTACTGCTCCGGCGTGATCAGCTTCTGCTCGCGCATCAGGGCCAGAACCAGATCGCGGCGCGGCTTGGCGCGCTCGGGGTACTTCAGCGGATTTCCGAGGTTCGGCGAGTGGATCATCCCGGCGAGCGTTGCGGCCTCGGGGAGCGAGAGGTACGTCACGTGCTTGCCGAAGTAGACCTGCGAGGCCTGCTCGACGCCGTTGATCTGCACCGCGCCGTTCTGGCCGAGGTAGATTTCGTTGAGGTAGGCCTCGAGGATCTGCTTCTTGCTGTAGTGCGCCTCGAGCAGGACCGCCATCAGCGCTTCGTGAGCCTTGCGGCCCCAACTGCGCTCAGGGCTGAGATAGAAATTCTTGATGAGCTGCTGCGTGAGCGTCGATCCGCCATGGGACGTGTTCCCGTTGCGGATGTCGGTGATCAGCGCGCCGATCGTTCCGCGAATGGAGATCCCCTGGTGGTGATAGAAGCTCTTGTCTTCGATCGAGATGATGGCGTCCGAGACGGTCTTGGGGACGGAGTCGATCGAGACCGGGAGCCGGTCTTCCATCTCGTTGTTATAGATCGAGGTGATCAGCTCCGGCTCGATGCGGATGCCGCGCAACGCCACGCCGTCGTCGAGCCGCTTGATGGCCCGGACGGTTGATCCTTCCATCTCGATGGCCACCGGCAGCGCGCGGAACTCGATGTCGGGATACTCGAAGTTCTGCAGGTAGATCTCGAGAGTCCCGCCGGCGTAGCGATACTCGCCGGGATTGGTGACGCGCGTGGCCACCTCGTGATAGCCGACATGGTTGAGCTTCGGCTCGAGCAGCGAGCGGGGGATGGTCATCCCCGGCACGATCGGCGTGGCATCCGAGTAGATCCGGCTCGGCAAATCCCACCGCCGGCTGGAATCGAATTTCTTGGTGATGACGACGTAGGTGTACCCGACGTAGGCCAGGGAGCAGACGAAGCAGACCATGACCAGGAAGGCGATCCCGGCCGAATGCCGCCAGAAGAAGTCCTTGATTCGAGAACGGTTAGCCATCGAAGTGAGGGTACCAACAAAGTGTGGCGTTGGGAGATTGCTCACGCGGAGAAGGGGAGGCGCGGAGGGAAGGAAAGGGCAGAGTCACTTCGCATGAGTCTCTCGAAGACCCGTGGCAGTCGATGCCGCGCCGTCGAGGCTACGCACACTGGCCGACACGGCCCACTTCCATCAATAAGCCTGCATATCGAGAAGAATCAGTGGCAGAATGACGAACGTGAAACTTCGTCTCATAACTACTGCGTTACTCATGATGTGCAGCTATGCAGCCGCAGACGTTGTGAACGGCGTCGTAACTGCCGGATCAGCTCCGCCGATACCCCTGCTACCCCTGGTGACGGTAGCACCGCCGCCCTCGGCGACGATCATCAATTTCGACGACGTATCAGTGCCATGCATATTTGCACAGACAGCTGGACCACTGACGTCGGCCTACGCATCACGAGGGATATTATTCAGTGGGCCGGTATCGGGGAGCGGTGGAGCCGTGCTCAACGAGTGCGGGGGCTTCTCCGTCACCGGTCACTCATCTCCGAATTTCCTTGCCTTCAACACAGCCGCGGCGGGCACCTTGCCGAACGGCGGCACGCCGATCGGTCCTGAAACACTTACATTTTCGACGCCTGTTGAATTCGTGCAGGCGAACGTTGGATCGAGTAACGCTGGAACAATCACATTGGCCTGTTTTGCAGGCTCGACGCTCCTGGGAACGTCGACAACGATCGGTGCAAGCTCGCTGACGACGCTGTCGGTTCATGCGGCGAACATCACGAGTTGTACCCTGGCATTCTCAGGAACGGTTTTAGTTGTGGACAATGTAGCCTTTGCTGTGTCCATACCCACCCTGAGCCACCCTCTGCTTTGGGCACTGAGCATCATTCTCGCGGCAATTGCGATGGCGCGTTTAGCGCGCACATGACGCCGTTCTACAGAAGCCACCGAAGATCGCTCGACAACTAACCCAGGTGCCGGCACTGATCTTCATAACGATTTCTTGAAGCACCGCGCCACTGCGACTTCCTCGAAGCCCACAGCCCGATGCGCCGCCGCGCTGGCCAGATTCTCGACCTCGGTGTCCGAGGCAATCTCTGTGCATCCCTGCGACCGCGCCCACGTCTCCGCCGCGCTGATGAGCGCGGCGCCGACGCCGTAGCCTCGTTCATTCGGATCGACGTACCACCCTTCGACGAACGCTACGCGATCGGTCTCGCACCCCTCTGCATACGCGCGAATCGAGAGCTCGATGAAGCCCATGCCCGTCCCCCGCTCATCGAAGGCCATGAGCACTTCGAGCGGCTCACGCGCCTGGCCGGCAAAGTAGCGGTCGACGTCGCCGGCATGTTTTCCCGCCGATCCCGGCCACAGCGCAATGCGCATGCGCTGCCAGGAATCTCGATCGTCGGGGTTTGCCGGCCGGATGAACATTGCATACTCTCCCTCTTGATGGCGAAAACGATATCGCTGTTTTGTCTGCTCGCTCTTCTTTCCACTATCGCCTCGGCCGATGACACCGCGGCCTCGATCGCTCTGCTCGTAACCGAGGCGAACGCGGAGGCCGTCGCTGCACGCGTGGGGCCGGCGCTGGCGTCGAAGGATGCCGTCACCCGCGCGGCGGCGGCCCGCGTCGCGCTCGTACGCGGACTGACGAGCGTCGTGCCGCAGATTCGCGAAGCGCTGGCAATCGAAAGTGATCCCAATGCCGCCCGCGAGGAAGTTCGCGCTCTGGTCATCCTCGGCGAGCCGGCCGACGTCGCTCGCGCCCGTGACGCCACCCGCAAACTGCCGCCTGCGATCGACGAGGTGATCGCCCGAGCTGTGGCCCGCCGTCCTGATGCCTTCGAGGTCTATGCGACGACGCTTCGCGAAACGGGCTATGTCCCGGACCCCAACTTTTTCACGCAGGCTCTCTGGCGCCGCCCGGCCGCGGCCGTCGCTGCAGGCTCCCGCCTTCTGGGCATGCGCGACGCCGCCGGGTGGCAGGCGCTATTGACCTCGGTGAGGGAATCGCATCTGGCGATGTCGCCCGGCGTCCTCGGTGTCTCGCTCAACATGCCGGTGGAAGAGATCCGTACGGCATCGGTCTGGTACCTCGTGCGCGCGTATGTGCCCGACCCGTCCCAGATCCACGAGAACGTGCGCGCGGTGCTGACGTCGCCGGTCGAAGAGGCGAGCATGCGCGAAGCGTTCGGACGCGAGCTGCTTCGGCGAATGCTCGGGGCCGAGCGCAAAGACGATCCGCGCTGGCTGGAGTGGCTGCAGTCCCCCGAAGCCGATCCTCTCCTCGGAAATGACGAATCCCTCTTCGAGTACTTTACCGAAAAAGAGTTTCTCGTGCGCAAGAACCACTGCGGAATCGCCTCCTATGACTGCCGGATGCCGCCTCAGCGACCCTCAACAAGAAAGATCCCGTCGAAGCCTGTAGCGAAACCGGCCTATTACCTGCCAGACGTCCTGCCTCCCGGCGTCGCAGGTGCGGTCATTGCCGCGACGCGTTGCGACGGTTCGTGGCTGGCCCTGGCCGGTGCAACCAGCGATATCGTCGGCCGCGTACAGAGCATCGACATGAAACGCGTCCAGATGGATACGGCCTGCGACAAAGCAGTCACGGCACTGATGCGGCTGTCGCTGGTGACGCCGTCGTCAATCGAGTCCCCACTGAACAGCGGCACGATTCTGCTGGTTCACGCCTACAAACAGCCCGCGTGTCTCGATGAAGCGCCCCTCGGAGCGACGATCAATTCCTCCGTCCATCAGGTCGGCGGCCAGGTAACGGCACCAATCGTCAAGCGCCGGGTGGAGCCTCAATTCCCCGAATCGGCGCGACACGCCATGGGTGGTGGGCGAAATGTGATCATCATCGTCAGTTCCATCATCACGCGTGAGGGATGCGTACGGGCCGTCGACCTCGTGCTGCAATCGCCCTACCCCGAGCTGAACGCTGCCGCTCTAATCGCAATCGCCCAGTGGACCTTCGAGCCCGGCCGCATGCACGGCGAACCGGTCGACGTCGTATTCAATCTGACGGTGAATTTCAAGGTGCCGTAAGAGAAAAGAACGGTTTCACGCGGAGACGCGGAGGAGCAATTCGCCGACGGTCTTGTGAAAACCGCAAACTCCTCTCCGCCTCTCCGCGCCTCCGCGCCTCCGCGTGAACCTGCTTTTCACGGGGAGAGCGTCTGGACCGAATCGAAGGCTGACCCTCACGATTCGCGTGATGCTCGACTCTACTTATCCAGGCCGTAGACGAGCCGAAAAAAGGAAAGCACAACCATCGCGTGCCGAAACACTCGGGGATGACGTCGCCGAATACCTGCCACCGCTGTTTGGCGAACGGCGTCGCTGAGCTTAACCGCGACTCGTACACGAGCCGCGGAACCGGCCTTACGGTACAAACCCAATTGAAGCGCTGCGGCGCGAGCGCTGGTGTCGTTAACTGGCATAGAGCTCACATAAACCATCTTGGTGTACCGAGCCGTAATAGTAGTGGTGGGAGAAACGCACCAATCGGAATACCAAAGAGCCCGACTCGCCACCTAAGCTTGTAGCTATCTATGCCAAGTTTCGACCATGAAGACTGTATTCCTAACATCGATGTGAGCCCTAGCGCCAAAAAGATCGCGGTGATCCAGGTTGCCCACGCGAAAAGCCACTTAGATTCAGAATTTAGTTGTACGGAGTACGCAAATGAATGCATACCCAGCCACCAGAGTACGATTAGAAATGCATAACCGAAACAGTTCAACAGCGGGTTTCGGCCAACATAAAAAGGGTTAAGTACCGGACCAAGCACCCATTTAGGCTGATACCGCTGAATCGCTAATAGCGAGGCTTGGTCTACCTCTGTTCTATAAAAGGCAAACAAGAACACGACCAAAGCGGAATTGATTAGGATCAATGCTGGACCAAGGACAGCATGTACGGTTTTCGTTGGCAGCTGTGTGCCGAGGACGCCGGCTTGCGAGCGGCCGATCAAGAAGTTGACAAAGACCAAAACTATGACCGTGCAACCGGTGAACAAAAGTCCCGAGATATTTTTAACCAAATCGAGCGGTGACATGGCGTGCCTACCCTCCAGCTTAAGGAGTGGCGAGAACAGCGAGATCCCTACCCAGAGAAGAGAAGTATCTTCATTCACGGCCTCCAAGCCTGCGACACGCACACCAACCCTACACCCCCACCCCTTCCGCCCGCGCGTACCCTTCGACCGCCTCGTCCTCATACCCACCGTGGTACTCGCGCGTATCCGGGCGCTTGATCTGCGAATGCGGGACGATGCGGTCGCGGCGGGCGCCGCGGAAATCGTCGAGGGAGGCGAAGCCGCGGGAGTCCATGAAGTCGGACATGCCGGTGGTAAGCGCTTTGATCACGTTGGGGCCGATGGCGTGGTCGAGCATGGCGGCGGTGCAGACTTGCGTGGTGCCGCAGCCGAGGAGGAAGTAATTGAGGGCGTGTTCGAATGTCGAGATGCCGCCGATGCCGGAGAAGGCTTTGTCGGGGAAGGCTTTTGTCATCTGGGCCATCTTGGCCATCGACAGCGGGAGGATGGCCGGGCCGCCGAGGCCGCCGGGGGAGACGTAGCCTTCGACGTTCATCTCGAAATCGAGGGTGGCGGCATCGATCGGCGGGAGGGACGGCCAAGTGTTCGATGACACCACTGCGTCAGCGGCGCCGCGGAAGCAGGCTTCGGCTTCTTCGACGATATTCGACGTCGCCGGCGTCAGCTTCACCCACACCGGGATCTTCGCTACTTCCTTGACCGCCATGGTCACGACCGAGCAGAGCACCTTGTCCTTGCCGACGTTCGAGCCCATGTCCACGCGGTCCATGTGCGGACACGAGAAATTCAGCTCCAGCGCGTCGGCCCCCTCGTCCTGCAATGCCTTGGCGAGCGTCTGCCAGTTGTGCAGCTCTTTGTCATTGCCGGAGCCGGCCATGATCGAGCCGACGATGATCTTCGTCGGATAGGCCTTCTTGATCGCCGCCAGCTTGCCGATCCACCAGTCCAGCGGCTTGTCGGAGATCAGCTCCCAGTTCCAGGAGGCCATCACCGTGGTGCCGGGCCTCTTGTTCATCGACAGCCGCGTGCCTTGATCCTCGGAACGGAGGAACTTGGTCTTGGGACCCTTGACGTTGACGACCGGATGCAGACCGATGGTCTTGGTGACCACGCCGCCCCATCCGGCCTCGAAAGCGCGGATGATGTTCGCGTCCGATTCGGTGGGCGGTGCCGAGGCCAGCAGGAAGGGGTTTTCGAATCGGATTCCGGTGAACGTCGTCGACAGATCGGCCATGGTCTCCTCCTATTTGGGAAACGGCGATTGTAACAAGGTTGTGCGGGGGAGCGCCGTGTAGACTCCGCGCTTATGAAGATCAGCGCAGCCGTCATCCTCTTCGCCGCCACGACTGTTTTCGCGCAGCAGAATCCTGATCCGGCGCAGAAGGCGCGTCCGGTGGAGAAGCCCAAGCCTGCCGCGGGCAAGCCGTCGGATGTCGCGCCGCCGCCGAAGGAGACGCCGCAGCCGGAAGCGCCGGCGCCGAAGGAGCATCCGCTCTCAGAGTTGCCGTACACGCCAAGCCTGGACATCCCGTCGATGGATCGCACCGCCAATCCGTGCGACGACTTCTACCAGTACTCCTGCGGCGGCTGGATGAAGAACAATCCCATCCCGCCCGACCAGGCCTCGTGGAGCGTCTACGGCCAGGTCACCGAGGAGAACGAGGAGTATCTATGGGGAATCCTCCTCGATGCTGGCAAGCCGCGCGCCGACCGCACCGCGGTGCAGCAGAAGATCGGCGACTACTTCGATGCCTGCACCGACGAGGCGCGCATCGAAGAGCTGGGCGCGAAGCCGCTGCAGCCGCTGCTGAACGAGATCGCCGGCTTGAAGGCGAAGTACGAGCTGGGAGCGTTCCTGGCGCATCAGCATCTTCGCTCGACCGGGAACGGCTGGCTCTTCGGCTTCGGATCGACGCAGGACTACAACGACGCCTCGCAGGTCATCGCCGAAGCCAGCGCGGGCGGGCTGGCGCTTCCGGATCGCGACTACTACCTCAAGGCCGACGCCAAGTCGAAAGACATCCGGACCAAGTACGTCGCCCACGTCGCCACGATGCTGACGCTGATCGGGGAGTCGAAGGAGCAGGCCAAGAAAGATGCGGCCACGGTGATGCGCATCGAGACCGCGCTGGCGAAGTCGTCATTGACGCGGGTCGAGAAGCGCAATCCCTACAACCTCGTGCACAAGATGACGGTGGAAGCGTTGAGCAAGACCGCGCCGTCGTTCGCGTGGAAGTCGTACCTGGCCACGAGCGGCGTCATCGGCAAGGTGTCGACGCTCAACGTCACCGAGCCGAAGTTCTTCAAGGCCATGCAGACGGAGCTGAAGACCGTTCCGCTGGCCGACTGGAAGGCCTACCTGCGCTGGCACGCCGTCCACACCCGCGCGCCGTATCTGTCGAAGAGGTTCGTCGAGGAGGATTTCAACTTCTATCGCAAGACGCTCCGCGGCGTGAAGGCGCAAGCTCCTCGCTGGAAGCGCTGCGTTCAGTACGTCGACCGCGACCTCGGCGAGGCGCTGGGCCAGGAGTTCGTGGCCCGCACGTTCTCGCCGGAGACGAAGGCGAAGACGGTGGACATGACCAAACGCATCGAGACAGCGATGGAGGAGGAGATCAAAGGCCTCGACTGGATGACGCCGGCGACGAAGACGCGCGCGCTGGAGAAGCTGCACGCGGTGGCCAACAAGGTCGGCTATCCGGAACGCTGGCGTGATTATACCAACCTGAAGATCGAGCGCGGCGATTTTTACGGCAACGGCACACGAGCCATCGAGTTCGAATCGGAGCGCGATCTGAACAAGATCGGCAAGCCGGTCGATCGCAACGAGTGGGGGATGACGCCGCCGACGGTCAACGCCTATTACAACCCGCAGATGAACGACATCAACTTCCCCGCCGGCGTGCTGCAGCCGCCGCTGTACGACGCCAAGCTCGACGACGCTCCGAATTACGGCAACACCGGCTCGACCATCGGCCACGAGCTGACGCATGCGTTCGACGACGAAGGCCGCCAGTTCGACGGGCAGGGGAATCTGAAGGATTGGTGGACGCCGGACGATGCCAAGAAGTTCGAGGATCGGATCAATTGCGTCCGCGATCAGTACGCGCAGTACACCATCGTCGACGACATCAAGATCAACTCCAAGCTGACCTCCGGCGAAGATGTCGCTGATGTCGGTGGAACCCTGCTGGCCTACATCGCCTGGAAAGCGGCCGACCCCAACGAGACCACGCCGGTCGACGGCTTCACGCCCGACCAGCGTTTCTTCATCGGCTTCGCACAGTGGGCCTGCGAGAACCAGCGGCCGGAAAATCTCCGCGCCAACGCCATCACCAATCCGCATTCGCCGGGCAAGTACCGCATCAACGGGATCGTCTCGGACCTGCCGCAGTTTCAGAAGGCCTTCAACTGCAAAGAGGGGTCGCCGATGGTGAATGCGAAGGCGTGTGCGGTGTGGTGAGAGATTGTGGGGGAAATCCATCAGCCGCTTTGTCATCCTGAGCGTCGAGCGAAGGATCTCAAACTATGACAGGGTGGTGATTCAGACTCGCAAGTACTTCTCCACCGACGACGTGAGCTCCTCGATATCGAGAGGCTTACGGAACACCCGCTGCACTCTTCCCGGAAAGCGCTCAGTGATGGCGGCGTCGGGCAACAGTGTCGTTTCGGCGCTGGTGATGACCAGAACCGCCGGCGGGTCGTCGAATGCTTTCACCGAGGGGTCGGAGGTGAGGGCCTCGAGGGAATCGAGGACGTCCACGCCGCTCATCTTCGGCATCATCACGTCGAGGATCATCACCGCGTAACGGTTCGTGGCGATCTGGTGCAGCGCTTCCACGCCGTCGCGCGCGCCGTCCACGCTGACCGACTCGTGGCTTTGCAGGTATTCGATGAGCAGCCGCCGGATGGCATCGTCGTCTTCAACGACCAGCACGTTTCCGTTGCGCATGGGAACAGTCCGAATCAGTCCGGTAGCATAAAGTCCGCCAGATGATCGAATTCGGCTCGGACGTCCTCCACGATTTCGAGCGCGCCTCGCAGCTCGAATGGCTGGAGACGAACGGACTCGGCGGCTGGGCCAGCTCGTCGATCACCTTCGCCAACACGCGGCGCTACCACGGCATGCTCGTAGCCGCGGAGCCGGGGCGCACGGAGCGCACGGTGCTGGTGGCGAAACTCGACGAGACCATCGATGGGGTTGACCTCGCCGCTAATCGTTTTCCCGGCGCCATCCATCCGCGCGGCTTCGAGCACTTGGTCTCTTTCCGCCGCGATCTCTTTGCGGTGTGGGAGTACGAGGTTGGCGGCGTCACGATGCGCAAGACCGTGATCGCGGTGCACGGCAGGAACGTCACCATCGTGCTGTACGACGTCGTCGACTGCGAGTCGCGATTCGAGCTGCGGCTTTCCCCATTTCTGGCCGGTCGCGACTATCACTCGCTCATCCACGGCACCGACGCGGCGCTCCCCTACGTCCACATCAGCGTCCCCGGCGCGACATTCGAGGCGAAGCCGAATCGCTGGAACAATTTCGTCTACGACCGCGAGCGCGAGCGCGGCCTCGATTACGAGGAGGACCTCTTTACGCCCGGCTCGTATGTAGTGACGCTCCGCCGCGGCGATCTGCTCCCCGTTGTTCTTGCCACCGAGGATCGCGAGTGGGACGCGCTGGCGATGATCGAGGAAGAACGCCAGCGCCGCGAAGCGCTGGTATCGAGCACCGATCTAACTCTCGCCGCCGACCAGTTCCTCATCACCCGCGGCGACGACAAAACCATCATCGCCGGTTATCACTGGTTCACCGACTGGGGGCGCGACACCATGATCGCCCTGCCGGGACTCTGTCTGGCCACCGGCCGCTTCGATGACGCCAGACAGATCCTGCGCCGCTGGCTGGCCGCGGCGAGCAACGGGATGATTCCGAATCGCTTCCCCGACGGCACGAACGAGCCGGAGTTCAATTCGGTCGATGCCGGCCTCTGGCTGTTTATCGCTGTCTGGCGCTATCGCGAAGCAACCGGCGACGATGATTTCGTGCGCGACGAAGCGCTCCCGGTTCTTCGCGACGCCATCAACTGGCTCGAGCGCGGCACGCGCTACAACATCCACATCGATCTCGATGGCCTCCTCTACGCCGGCGCTCTCGGCGTTGCCCTCACCTGGATGGATGCCATCGTCGACGGCGAGCCGGTGACGCCGCGGCGCGGCAAGCCGGTGGAGATCAACGCGCTCTGGTACAACGCCCTCCGCATCGTGGCCGCCCTCACCGGCGATGCCGCGCTCTCCTCGCGCGCCGATATGGTTCGCGAGGCATTCGAAGCGGCGTTCTGGAATCGCGAGGCACAGTGCTGCTTCGACGTGGTCAATCCGAATGACGCCTCCATCCGCCCCAACCAGCTCTTCGCCATCGCCCTGCCCTTCCCGCTGTTCGACGATGCCCGCGCCGAGGCCATTCTCGAGGTGTGCGAGACGCAGCTGCTCACGCCGGTCGGCCTGCGCACACTCGCTCCTTCCGATCCGCGCTACCGCGGCCAGCTCCTCGGCGATCCGCATTCGCGCGATACCGCTTACCACCAGGGTACCGTCTGGCCCTGGCTCCTCGGGGCGTACATCGATGCCCTTCGTCGCTATCGCGGCGACGCGGGAGACTCGCTCCTCGCCAACATGCAAGCGCGTCTCGCCGAAGCTGGCGTCGGCACCATCAGCGAGATCTTTGATGGCGACGCGCCGCACACGCCGCGCGGGTGTATTGCGCAGGCTTGGAGCGTTGGGGAAGTGCTGCGTGTCATGGTAAGCAAGGCGTGACCAAGGCAAGCCGCTTGCTATCGAAGCCTGCGAGCGACACGATGGCGAGCGTGAGCAAACAGGAAGAGCGAATCACCGAGGAGTTGCAGGCCGTCGGCGCCGACATCGTTCCCTCGGTCACCATCGAGGTCGACCTCCACGCGGACGCCACCTCCCTCCTCAGCGACTGGGACTACCACCTCTTCAACGAAGGCAGCCACACCCGGCTCTGGGAAAAACTCGGGTCGCATATCGTTACGCGCAACGGCGTGAAGGGGACGATGTTCGCCGTCTGGGCGCCGAATGCGGCGTGGGTGAGCGTGATGGGCGACTGGAACGGCTGGAATCCCGATCAGCACCAACTCGAGGATCGCGGTCCGTCCGGAATCTGGGAAGGCTTCGTGCCGCACGTCGGCAAAGGGGCGCATTACAAGTTTCACATCCGCTCGAAGTACCACGACTATCGCGTCGACAAAGCCGATCCCTTCGCCTTTCTTCACGAAACGCCGCCGGCCACGGCCTCGGTGGTGTGGGATCTCGATTACGAATGGCACGACGGCGACTGGATGCGCGACCGCGCCGGGCGCAACGCCTTCACCGCGCCGATGTCGATTTATGAAATGCACATCGGGTCGTGGAAGCGCGACGGCGACCGGCCGCTGACCTATCGCGAGCTGGCCGAGCCTTTGTCTCAATACCTGCGCAAGATGAACTTCACCCACGTCGAGCTCCTGCCGGTCATGGAGCATCCGTTCTATGGCTCCTGGGGTTATCAGTGCACCGGTTACTTCGCTCCGACCAGCCGCCTCGGAACGCCGCAGGATCTGATGTACCTTATCGACGTCCTGCACCAGAATGAAATCGGCGTCATCCTCGATTGGGTGCCGTCGCACTTTCCCACCGACGGCCACGGTCTTTCGTATTTCGACGGCACGCATCTCTACGAGCACGCCGATCCGCGCAAAGGTTTCCAGCCCGATTGGGGCTCTCTGGTCTTCAACCTCGGCCGCAACGAAGTGCGGTCGTTTCTGCTATCGAGCGCGCTCTACTGGCTGGGCGTTTTTCATACGGACGGACTGCGCGTCGATGCCGTGGCCTCGATGCTCTATCTCGATTACTCGCGCAAAGAGGGCGAGTGGATCGCGAACGAATTCGGAGGCCGCGAGAACATCGAGGCCATCAACTTCCTGCGCCGGCTCAATGAGGACGTCTACAAGGTCCATCCCGATGTGCAGGTCATCGCCGAGGAGTCGACCTCGTGGCCGATGGTCTCGAGGCCGGCGTATGTGGGCGGGCTCGGATTCGGGATGAAGTGGGACATGGGCTGGATGCACGACACGCTGCGCTACTTCGCGCTCGATTCCATCCACCGCAAGTTCCATCACAACGATCTGACCTTCCGGGCCATGTATGCCTTCTCGGAGAACTTCGTCCTGCCGCTGTCGCACGACGAGGTGGTGCACGGCAAAGGCTCGCTGATCCGCAAGATGCCCGGCGACGAGTGGCGGCGCTTCGCCAACCTGCGGCTGCTCTTCGCTCACATGTATTCGCAGCCGGCCAAGAAGCTGCTGTTCATGGGCGGCGAATTCGGCCAGTGGCGCGAGTGGAATCACGACGCTGCGCTCGACTGGAACCTGCTCGATGCCGGTCCGAATGCAAGCCTGCAGCGCTGGGTCGAGGATCTGAACAAGGCCTATCGTGAGATTCCCGCGCTGCACGAGCTCGACTTCTCGCCCGACGGTTTCGAATGGATCGACTGCTGCGACGCGGAGAACAGCGTCGCCGTGCTGATGCGGAAATCGAAGTCGCATCCGCCGGTGGTGATCGCTCTGAACTTCACCCCGATCCCGCGTCACAACTACCAGATCGGCGTCCCATTCGGCGGCCGCTGGTCCGAGGTCCTCAACAGCGATGCCGTGATCTACGGCGGCAGCGGACAGGGAAACATGGGCGGCGTCGACGCCGCACCGATCCCGCTGCACGGGCGCAAGTGGTCGGTGACGTTGACGCTGCCGCCGCTCGGGGCGGTGTTTCTGATGAATGAGCCAGCGCCCGCGGATGAGCCTCTCCCGGCAGATGAATGAGCTCGGCGCGAATCTGATCGAGCCTCACCGCTGCGAGTTCCGCGTCTGGGCGCCGCACGTCGACGATGTCGAACTACACATCGTCGCGCCCGACGATCGCCGCATCGCGATGCGAAAGAGCGCTCACGGCTATCACGAGGCCACCGTCGATGCGCACGAAGGCACGCACTATTTCTTCGTGGTCAACGGAAGGGAACGTCCCGATCCCGCATCACGCCTTCAGCCGGAAGGCGTTCACGGCCCCTCGGAGGTCGTCTCGCGCGACTTCAATTGGACAGATGAGAACTGGCGCGGAGTCCCGCTCGAGGATTACATCCTCTACGAATTGCACGTCGGAGCCTTCACGAACGACGGCACCTTCGACGCCGTCATCCCGCACCTCGACGATCTGAAAGACCTCGGCATCACCGCCGTCGAGCTGATGCCGATCGGACAATTTCCCGGCACGCGCAACTGGGGCTACGACGGCGTCTACATCGGCGCCGCGCAAAACTCGTACGGCGGACCGATCGCGCTGAAGCGCCTGGTCGATGCCTGCCACGCGCGCGGTCTGGCCATCCTCCTCGACGTCGTCTACAACCACCTCGGCCCGGAAGGGAACTACCTCTCCGAATACGGCCCGTACTTTACCGATCGCTACAAAACGCCGTGGGGCGACGCGCTCAACTTCGACGGCCCGCACAGCGACGACGTGCGCTGGTTCTTCATCCACAACGCCCTGCAATGGATCGATGAATTTCACATCGACGGATTACGCGTCGATGCCGTCCACGCCATTGCCGACCGCTCCGCCGAACCGTTCCTGCAGGACCTGACCTCGGCCGTCCATGATCGTGCGGAAAAACTCGGCCGGCACATCTACACCTTCGCCGAATCGAACCTCAACGACCCCCGCGTGATCACGTCGAAAGCCGATCTCGGTCTCGGCTTCGATTCCCAATGGTCCGACGATTTCCATCATTCCCTGCACACGCTCCTCACGTCCGAGCGCGACGGCTACTACGCCGATTACGGCCGCACCAGCGATCTTGCCCGCACCCTTACCACCGGCTACCTCTACACCGGCCAGCATTCGCTCTACTACGGCCGCAAATACGGCCTGGCGCCAAAGACGCGCGACGGCAGGCAGTTCACCATCTTCGCCCAGAACCACGACCAGATCGGCAACCGCATGATGGGCGAGCGCCTGTCGACGATGGTGTCGCCCAACAAACTCCGCCTCGCCGCCGCCCTCACCATCCTCTCCCCCTTCATCCCCATGCTCTTCATGGGCGAGGAGTACGGCGAGACGTCGCCCTTCCAATACTTCACCTCCCACGATGACGCGGATCTGATCGAGGCGGTGCGCAAAGGCCGCCTCGAAGAATTCGATGATTTTGACTGGATGGGCGATCCACCGGATCCACACGACGAACAGACGTTCCTCCGCTCGAAACTCTCCCGAATCGAGCTCGACGACCTTCACAATCTCTACCGCGAGCTGCTCCGCCTCCGCCGCGAGACCCCCGCGCTGCGCTCGCTCGATCTCGATGCCGTCGAATCGCACGCGGATGATGAGCGACGAACGCTGCTGGTGAAACGCGGGGACACTCTGCTCGCGCTGAACTTCAGCGAGGAGGAGCAGACGATCGAGTTGCCGTTCGAACCAGGCAGGTTGGTAATGGCAGCAACGTCCTTTGCGGTGCTTTTCGAAAAGCAAATCACCACAGAGGCACAGAGAGCACAGAGGTTTTCTCTGTGAGCTCTGTGTCTCTGTGGTTCTAACGATTTGCCTCGGCACCCCTTTCGCAACGGCTCAGCTCGCACATGTCCCGCGTCCCGCGAGCAACGTATCGCCTCCAGCTCAACGCCGGCTTCACCTTCGCCGATGCGCGGGCGATCGCTCCTTATCTTGCCGAGCTCGGCATCAGCGACATTTATGCGTCGCCGATCCTGCGGGCGCGGAAGGGGAGCGCGCATGGCTACGACGTCGTCGATGCCGGCGCGCTCAATCCAGAGCTGGGGACGGAGGACGATTTCAACGCGCTGCATGAAGCGCTGCAGGCGCGGCAGATGGGACTACTGCTCGACATCGTGCCGAATCACATGGCGGCCAGCGACGAGAACGTCTGGTGGATGAACGTCCTCGAAAACGGCGAGCACTCGCGGTACTTCCATTACTTCGATCTCGATCTGACCACCACCGGTCAGAGCGTCCACAAGATCCTGCTTCCCATTCTGGGCAAGCCGTACGGCGAAGCGCTGGCGTCGCGAGAGATCCAGCTTCATTTCGATGCCGACGGTTTTCACTTCACCTATTACGAACGTCGCCTTCCGATGGCGCCCGCGTCATATGGCGCGATTCTGCGCGAGTGTGCCGATGGCGCGAGTAGCGAGTTACACGATTTGCTGGCAAGCGAGGCCGCGGAACGGAACATCAAGTTCGCCAAGGAGAGGCTCTGGAGCCTCTATCAGGACGAAGCGTTTCGCGATGTCCTCGACGCCGTGATCGCGCGGATCAACGCAAACCTCGACGCGCTCGATGCTCTACTGGAATCGCAAACGTACCGTCTGGCGTACTGGCTGCCGGCGAGGCAGAGGATCAATTACCGCCGCTTCTTCGACGTCACCGATCTCGTAGGCATGAGGATCGAAGATCCCGAGGTCTTCGAGGCGCACCATCGACGGACATTCGAGTTGATCGCCGAAGGAAAGGTGACCGGTCTGCGCATCGATCACATCGACGGCCTCAATGATCCGATCGCTTACCTTCGCAAGCTCCAGCTTCGCATCGGCGACGATTTCTACGTCGTCCTGGAAAAGATCCTCGGCGAGAGCGAGGAGCTTCCGCGCGCGTTCCCGGTCAGCGGTACGACCGGCTACGATTTTCTCGATTCCGTCAACGCGCTCTTCGTCGATTCGGCGGGACTGCGGACGCTCGATCGCTTCTATCGCCACTTCACCGGCATCACCGAGACGTTCGACGAGATCGCCTATGCGCGAAAGAAGCAGATCGTCCACGAGCTCTTCTCCGGCGAGATGCTCAGCTTGGCCAAACGCCTCGGCGCGGTCGCGATGTCGGATCGTGATGCCCGCGATTTCGCCCTCCCCGATCTCACCGCCGCCCTCACCGAGGTCACCGTGTGCATGGGGACGTACCGGACGTATGTCCGCGAAGGGGAGATATCGGCGGTGGACGAACAGACGATCCGTTCGGCCATCGCCTGCGCAAGACGTGCCACGGCATCGACGCTCGATCGGCGGCTCTTTGATTTTCTGGAGCGCGTTCTGCTCGTCGATCTGCCGCCGTACATTTCGTCGGAGCGGGAGCATTGGCTGGCCTTCGTCATGCGCTGGCAGCAGTTCACCGGCCGGGTGATGGCCAAGGGCGTCGAGGACACGGCGTTCTACAACTACAACCGCCTGATCTCGCTCAACGAGGTCGGCGGCAATCCGGGGCGCGGCACGTTCGACGGCCTGCGCGAATTTCACGAGCGCAGCGCGCGGATGCAGCGCGATTGGCCGCACACGATGAACGCGACTTCGACGCACGACACGAAGCGTAGCGAGGACGTGCGCGCGCGGATCAATGTTCTGTCCGAGATCGCGCCGAAGTGGGAGCGGCAGGTGAGTCGTTGGTCGAAACGATACGGATTCGCCGATCGCAATACCGAGCTGCTGGTCTACGAAACGCTCATCGGCATGTGGCCGCTCGACAAGGGGCAGCTGCCCACCGTTCGCGATCGGTTGAAACAGTATCTGGAGAAGGCCGCCCGCGAAGCAAAGACGCATACGAACTGGATCGCGCCGAATGCAGCGTACGAGGAGTCGTTGCTTGCTTTCGCCGACAACCTCCTCGACGATCCAAGGTTCTGTGCCGAGCTCGTACGCTTTCAGAAGCCAGTTGCGTTCTATGGTTTCCTCAATTCGCTCGCGCAGCTGGTGCTGAAAGCGACGGCGCCCGGCGCGCCCGATTTCTACCAGGGCAGCGAGCTGTGGGATTTCAGCCTCGTCGATCCCGACAATCGCCGGCCTGTCGATTACAAACACCGCGCGGCTCTGCTGAAGAAGGTGAAGTCGGCGTCCGCCGACATACTCCTTCGCCGCTGGCAGGACGGGCGGATCAAGATGTTCGTCACCTGGAAACTGCTGGATCTACGCGCACGGCACGCCGATCTCTTTCGCGACGGCAGCTACGAGCCGATCGATGCCGGCCCGAACATCTGCGCGTTCGTTCGACGACACGAGGCCGACGCGGTGCTCGTCGCGGTGCCGCGGCTGATCGCCGGTCTCGTCAAGCCGGGCAGGATGCCGATCGGCAATGTGTGGGGTGAATCCTCGATCGGTGTTCCCGGCAACTGGAGTGAACTCTTCACAGGGGAGAATTACGGCGGCAGCGAAATCGCGCTTCGCCATCTTTTCGAGAGGTTCCCCTTAGCGGTATTGGAGAAGGCGTAGAATTTTGGCCATGTCGCACGCCACCTCGACAAAATGGACGTATGAGGATTTGCTGCTCCTCCCCGAGGACGGTCTCCGTCACGAGATCATCGACGGGGAGCACTATGTGAAAGCGTCACCGATTACGCGGCATCAGCGGATCTCCATGCGACTCATCACAGAGATCAGCTTTTACCTTCGCGAGCATCCATTGGGTGAGCTTTTCCACGCACCGTTCGATGTCGTCTTTTCGCAATCCGATGTCGTCGAGCCGGATTTGATCTTCATCCGTAACGAGCGCCGCGAGATCCTCACGACGAAGAACATCCAGGGATCACCCGACCTTCTCGTCGAGATCCTTTCGGACTCGAACCGTAAATATGACGAAGTCACGAAGCGTGCGCTCTACGAGCGTACCGGCGTCCCGGAGTACTGGATCGTCGATCCGGTTCGGAACGCCGTTCGCGTCTTTCGCCACCGCGCGCCAGGAAGTTATGAGCTCTTCGCCGAATTGTCCGCCGACGACACGCTCACGTCGTCTCTCTTCCCGGGTCTCGAGATTCCGCTGGACGAGATCTTGGCTGACTAAATCGCCAGCCGCCCCGAAACCTCGGCCAACCGCCGTAGCCGTTCCGCGTGCTCATTCGTCAGTGCGCCGTAACCCAGCCGCCACGACCAGTTGTCATGCTCCTCACCGGGCATGTTCATTCGCGCGTCGGTGCCGAGGTTGAGGATGTCCTGGGCGGGGACGATGGCGGTGTCGGCGACTGAGGTGTAGGCGGCGCGGATCAGGGACCAGGAGATGTCATCGGCGTCGGTGACGCCGAGGTAATTCGCGACCGCGTCGCGCTCCTCGGCGGTGGCTTCTTCGTACCAGCCGCGGGCGGTGTCGTTGTCGTGAGTGCCGGTGTAGACGACGGTGTTGCGGTCGTAGCAATGCGGGAGATGCGAGCTGTTTGCTTGCGCGAAAGCGAACTGCAGAATCTTCATCCCCGGAACGCCGATGGCCTTCCGAAGCGCGTGCACTTCCGGCGTGATGAAGCCGAGGTCTTCGGCGACGATCGGGAGATCGCCGAGGGCGGCGCGGATGGCGTCGAAAAGATCGCGGCCCGGGCCCGGCATCCAGCGGCCGTTGATCGCGGTCGGCTCGGCGGCAGGGATCTCCCAGTACGCCGCGAAGCCGCGGAAGTGATCGACGCGAAGGACGTCGGCGAATCGGAGGGCCGCACGGACGCGCGACACCCACCAGCGATAGTTCGTTTCACGCAGGAGGTCCCAGCGATAGAGCGGATTGCCCCAGCGCTGGCCGGTCTCGCTGAAGTAATCGGGCGGGACGCCGGAGACGACGGTCGGCATGCCGCGCTCGTCGAGTTGGAAGATCTCGCGATTGACCCAGACATCGGCACTGTCGCCGGCGACATAGATCGGCACATCGCCCATGATGCGGATGCCGCGCACGTGCGCCGCTTCGCGCACCGCGGCCCATTGTGCGAAGAAGAGCCACTGAATGTATTCGTGGAAACGGATCTCATTCGCCAGCTCGAAGCGCGCGTTCGCAATCGCATCGTCGGCGCGATCGACCAGGCCGCGTGGCCAAGCTGTCCACGGCCGGCCGTCATGTTTTTTCTTCAGTGCGGCATAGAGCGCCCACTCGCGAAGCCACGCGTTGTCCGCGACGAATGCGGCCAGCGCGTGGCGTTGGTCATCCGAGGCATGTTCGGCAAAGTGCTCATAGGAGCGTTGCAACAACTCCTGTTTCAGTTCACTGACGCGATCGAAATCGACGTGGTCCTCGGCGAGCTTCGGAAAATCATCGAGCGCATCGGACGGCAGCAAGCCGTCCTCCAGCAGGCGTTGCGGCGAAATCAACAGAGGATTGCCCGCATATGACGAGAGGCAGCCGTACGGCGAATTGCCATACCCCGGCGCGTTGAGTGGCAGCACCTGCCAGATGCGCAATCCGGCGGACTTGGCCCAGTCGAGAAAGGTCAAAAGCTCATCGCCGAGGTCGCCGATGCCGAAACGGCCGGGGAGGCTGGTGGGATGGAGGAGGACGCCGGCGGCGCGTGTCGTCGTTCCTTGCAGGGAAGCCGAGGTGTGGGCCATTCGCCGTTCATCCCCTCGCTTCGGGACTGATCGAAAGTTTTTCGCCGAGGGCGTCGAAGTGTTGCAGCCAGCGATTCGCGGTCGATGAGCCGTTGCCGGCATTTGCCGCGGTCACCGGGCGGACGGTTTTCTTGAGACGGTAGTAGTCATTCTGCGGACGGCGCAGATCGACGGCGACGCCGGCATCGCGGACGATAGTCACCAGCGATTCCCATCGTTCCAGCAGTTCCAGATTGTCGGGATCGCGCGAGAAATCGGCGGCGGCGCGGGCGACGGCGTTGGTCAGCGACATCAGCGTGGTCTCGTCGAGCACGACCCGTTCATCGCGCGACTCGCGCAGGCGCGATTCGAGATCGCCGAGCGGAAGCTCGTCGGCCGCGGCCATGCGCCGCAGCTGCATGTTGACGTCGAACTCGGCCGCTGTTCGCAGCACCTTCGGCAGTGGGACGCCGAGCGTGGCGTGGAAGCGCATGAGTGGGTCGTAACGCTCGTGCAACTGGCGGAAGGCGCTCTCCGCCTCGCTGAGCGTGGCGTCGCAGAGCAGGTTGAGAATGCGCCGCTGCTCGTCGCGGAACAGTGCACGGATCGACAGCAGCGGCTCGTCGACGAAATATTCGTCGAGCACGCGGATCACCGAGGAGATGCCGTTAACGCGCATGTCTTCGCTCAGGTCTCGCTTCATCGCCTCATACGGTTGTGCCGGCGAGACGCGGCGCACGCCGCCGGTCAGCTCCGTCTCGCCGAGGTGAATGACCGTGAACTCGAACGACTCCTGCTCGCGGGTGATCAGCGAGGTGACCACGATCGAGCCGACCGCCATCCTGGCGCGGCCGGCGCGGAAGGTTTCGAAATCGTTCTGCTGGACGCGATAGCAGTAGACGCGATCGTCGTGCGCGAAGTTGTCGAAGAGCGAGGCCACGGCATAGTGCGCGGCCACGCGGCGGAGGTCGAGCCGCACCGGCCGCACTTCGCGCTCGTAGATCTGCCGCCCGTCGCCGAGATGGGCGAGATTGCTGCGCGCGTGCGCGAGGCGTTCCAGGAAGGCCAGCTCGAGGCTGCGGCCGGAGACCTTCTCCGCGAGCTGGATCACGCGGCCGGCGTAGTGCAGCACCTGCACGGTCTCGATTCCGGAGAGGTCGTTGAAGAACCAGCCGCAGCTCGTGTACATGAGCATGGCGTTGCGCTGCATCTCCAGCAGCTCCAGCGCGGTGACGTTGCCGCTTTCGTCGACCACGTGTTTCGCCAGAAAACGGTCGACGTTGTCTTCCGAGCGGTCGAGCACGACGTTGATGTAATCGTCGCGCGCCTCCCACGGATCGTGCAGCAGGCTCGCGCCGAGGTTCTCGAAAATGGCGATGCACTCGTCGCGAAGCCAGTCGAGCGCGGCGCGCAACGGCGTTCGCCACTGCTGGTTCCATCCCGCGCCGGCGCCAGTGCTGCAGCCGCAATCGCGCTCCCAGCGGCCGAGGCTGTGATCGCAACTCCAGGCGGTCCGTTCGACGATCTGCACCTCGTGCGTCGGCGGTACGTCCGCGAGGAATTGGCCGTAATTGGCGATGCGCGAGAGCTTCTGCTCGTTGATGTAGTCGAGCGCGTACGCCAGCGCCATGTCCCCGTTGCGGTGATGGTGGCCGTAGGTTTCGCCGTCGGTGGCGATGTTGACCAGCTGTGGATGCGTGCGGCCTTCCTCGAACGCGCCGAGGAGACGATGGGCGAGATCCTCGCCGCGCCCGAGGAGGCGCTCGAAGGCGACGGCGCGCGAGATCGGTCCGTCGTAGAAAAAGAGAACGATCGATCGTCCGGACGGCAGATTGCAGCGATACGGCATGGTCGGATCGATCGCGCCCGACTGCTCGGTCCAATCGTCATCGCCGATCCGACGCCATCGCAATGCCTGATGCGGTTCGAGAATGGTGAAGGCGATCCCTTCCGCGGCCAGCGCTTCGAGCGAGGCGATGTCGACCGCGGTCTCCGGCAGCCACATCGCCTCCGGTTTTCGGCCGAAGCGTTTCTCGAAATCGCGAATCCCCCAGCGCACCTGCGTTCGCTGGTCGCGCGCGTTGGCCAGGGGAAGGATCATGTGGTTGTAGACCTGTGCAATGGCAGAACCATGACCGCCGAAGCGCTCGCGGCTGACGCGGTCGGCGTCGAGAATCGCGGCGTAGGTTTCGGGCTGCTTCTGCTCCAGCCACGAAAGCAGCGTCGGCCCGAAGTTGAAGCTGATGCCGGCGTAGTTGTTGACGATCTTGACGATGCGCTCGCGGGCGTCGAGGATGCGGGACGACGCATTCGGCCCGTAGCACTCGGCGGTGATGCGCTCGTTCCAGTCGTGGTACGGCGCGGCCGTATCCTGGGTCTCCACCGTTTCCAGCCACGGGTTTTCGCGCGGCGGCTGATAGAAATGCCCGTGGATGCAGATGAAGCGGATGCGCATCGGAGCCGGAGAATATCAGCGCCCAAGGAGCTCCAGCACGCCCCGCAACGGGATGCGCACCCAGTCCGGCCGGTTGTTCATTTCGTAAGCGATCTCGTAGAACGCTTTCTCCAACAGGTGGGCGTCGAGCAGCACCTGAACCTCCTCGGCGGTTTGCGGCAGATGCGCCGCATGGCCGCTTTCATCAAGGTAGGCGCGTAAAAACGCGGCGCTGACCCAGCGATACCAGAACTTCGCTCCGCTCTCGACCGCAGTCATATCCTCGGCGCGTATCACCGAGTGCTGCGATTGCCCGAAGAGCACGGCGTACGGCGCGTAGTGGAACGAGCGCAGCATGCCGGCGACGTCGCGCAAGGCGCTGCGCTTGATGCGCCGTTCGCTCAGAGGGCGTGACGGCTCGCCTTCGAAGTCGATGATGACGAAGTCGTTGCCGGTGTGAAGGACCTGGCCGAGGTGATAGTCGCCGTGGGTTCGGATGCGAAAACCGGTGAGGCGGCCGTCGAGAATGCGCCGGATGCGCTGCTGGATCTCTTCTTCGCGTGAGAGCAATTCGTCCGCGTCCGGAATCTCCCGGCCGCGGCGGCGCAGCAGTTGAAGCGTGCGCGTGGCCTGCGAGCGGATGTGCTGATAAATCGAGCGCTGGTAGTGCGGCGTGATCGGCTCGGGAGCGAAGGCGCTGATGTCGTCGCGCGAGGCCAGCGACAGGTGCATCTGCGCGGTGCGTCTGCCGAGGAGCTCGGCGTCGGCGAGATAGAGGCCGATGGTTTGCTGGGCGATTTCGGGCGACGACCTGGCAAATTTCTCAGCAGCGGCCGCGTCGCTCAGGATGGATTCGAAGAAGCGTCCGATGGTGTCGATGGTATAGGTCCAGGCATCGCCTGAGTTTTCTATGTGTCCTTGCAGAATGGCCAATGTCGTTGGCTCCGCCGGTGTCACCGTCTCATATTGCAAGGCGCCGGCGAGGCGGGGCGTATTGGCGAACGACGTCTCTTCATTGAGGAACCTGGTCACCTCCAGTTCCGTGTTGGTCCCCGGCTCCAGGCGCCGCAGAAGTTTCAGGAAAAGGCGGTCGCCGTAGAGAATGGCCGTATTACTTTGCTCGCTCTTCAACGTTTGTGGAGCAAGCTCGCCTGAGCCCCGCAGCTCTTTGTACGCGCGCGTAGTCGTGCCGGCCACCGCGCCGTGATCGGTCTTCACTGTGCGGCGGCGTCCGATCGCATCGAGAAGCGCAGTCGCGAATTTGGCATCGCCAACCGGCTCGTACAGAAGGTAGCCATCGTTGAGGCGTGCGATGAGCGTCGGGATCTGCTCCTGTGCGCGGCGAGCCTGGGTGATGGCCAGCGGGAGAAGATAGGTTTCGGGCTCGCCGTCCGCGTATTCGATTCTTATAAAGGCCAGATGACCAGCCTCGCCTGGAAGGGCCAGGGTGTCGCCGATGTGCAATGACGTGATCGTCCGCGCCTTGCCGCCGAACCAGCGGCGCGATCGGATATACGCCTCCAACGCGCCGCTGACATGGTCGCGATTGCGGTCTGCAAACACTTCATCGAAGTTCGACGCGCTGACGAGTCGTACTTCTTCGCTTGGGGTACTTGCTTGTTGTCGCTCGAGGGCAAACCAGTAAAAGGCAAATGGGCCGAGGTTGAGAAAATAGGGACGCTCACCAATTTCCGGGAAACGGGTTCCACCGGAGAGCTCGACGGGAGTCATCCCATGAAATGCGGCGAGATCGAGCTCTACGCATTGGACGAGTCGGGAGAGATTGGCAACGACCAGAATCGTTTCATCGCCATAGCGCCTGATGAAGGCCAGAATTTTGCGGTTCTCGGGATGGAGAAACTCCATCGTGCCGCGGCCGAAGGCCTGGTAGCGATTGCGCTGGGCGATGAGGCGCTTCATCCACCACAGTAATGAATAAGGACTTGTCTGTTGCTGCTCGACGTTGACCTGTTCGTAGTGATACTGCGGATCGATCACCACAGGCATGTAGAGCTGTTGCGGATTGGCACGCGAGAAACCGGCATTGCGGTCAGGGCTCCACTGCATTGGCGTACGAACGCCATTGCGATCGCCGAGGTAAATGTTGTCTCCCATACCGATCTCGTCGCCGTAATAGATGATCGGTGTGCCGGGAAACGAGAACAATAAGCCGTTCATTAAATGAATCCGCAGACGATGGTTCTGCATGAGCGGCGCGAGGCGGCGGCGGATGCCGAGGTTGATGCGGGCCTGGCGATCGGAGGCGTAGGTGCGCCACATGTAATCGCGGTCCTCGTCCGTCACCATCTCGAGTGTCAGCTCGTCGTGATTGCGCAGAAACATCGCCCATTGGCAATTCTCGGGAATCGGAGGCGTCTGAGCCATGATGTCGATAATCGGGAAACGGTCCTCCTGCGCCACCGCCATGTACATGCGCGGCATGACCGGGAAGTTGAAGGCCATGTGGCACTCGTCGCCATTCCCAAAATACGGCAGGGAGTCCTCCGGCCACTGATTGGCCTCTGCGAGCAGCATCCTGCCCGGATAATGCTTGTCGACGTGCGCCCGCAGCGACTTCAGATACTGATGCGTCTCCGGCAGGTTCTCGCACGTCGTCCCCTCGCGCTCGAACAGGTAGGGGATGGCGTCGAGGCGAAAGGCATCGACGCCCAGGTCCATCCAGAAATCGAGCGCCTTGAGCAGGGCGGCGTGAACGGCCGGATTGTCGAAATTGAGATCGGGCTGGTGAGAAAAGAAGCGGTGCCAGTAATACGCCTTGGCGATCGGATCCCAGCTCCAGTTCGAGGTCTCATAATCCTTGAAAATGATGCGGGCATCCTTGTACTTCGCCGGCGTATCGCTCCAGACATAAAAATCGCGCCACGGCGAACCCGGCTTCGCCCGCCGCGACTTCTGAAACCATTCGTGCTGGTCGCTGGTGTGGTTGATCACCAGCTCGGTGATCACTTTCAGCCCGCGCCGGTGGGCCTCTTTCAGAAAGGCTTTGAAATCGGCCAGTGTTCCGTAGCTCGGATTGACGGCAGTGTAATTGGCGATGTCGTATCCATCATCGCGTAGCGGCGACGGATAAAAGGGAAGCAGCCAGATGATGTTGATGCCGAGGTCCTGGAGATAGTCGAGTTTGCGCGTCAGCCCCTGGAAATCACCGATGCCGTCATTATTCGCATCGAAAAAGGCGCGGACGTGCGTCTGGTAGATGATGCCGTCTTTGTACCAGAGGTTGTCCATGGTCATGACCACAGGAGCGCTGGCGTAGCGCCGGCTGGCCAGGCGGCGTCGCGCCGCCTGCCCGCCGGACACCAATTCGCTGGTAACCCACGATGTCTGCATGCCGGGTGGAAAGGCCGGCACTCTTTTCCATCGAGAGTCCTTCTCCCCCGCGGTTTCTTGCGGGGGAGAAGGTGCCGACAGGCGGATGAGGGGGCGTTGCACGCGTACGTCAGTTCCGCACGCCGGTCGGTCGCACAGCCCGCGTACACGCCCCCCTCATCCGGCTTCGCCACCTTCTCCCCCCGCAAAAAACCGCGGAGGGAGAAGGACTCTCGACGAAAGGGCATGGCAAATGATTCAAGCGGACCGTGAGAAATGCGGGTTGACCTCGGCGGCGAGGACGCCGCCGAGCCAGCCGGCGGGACGCCAGCGCTCCGTCGTATATCAAAGAAAGTATTCAAAATCCCTCTCACTTCTTACCTTTCGCCTGATTCGGAAAATGTGCGCGGGCACAACGTGCGGATTGAGCGAAACGTAGTTTCGCGGACCGTGCCATGTGTATCGTGCGCCGGAGAGTAATTCGTGAACCTGGAACGGTTGATTGGCGTCGAGGTTCAATACCGCCAGATCGAGATCGACGTACCCCGCCTGCGTGTTGTGGGGATCGACATTGACGATCGTCAGAACTACATCGCTACCGGCGGACTTGCTGTAGCAGAGGATGTCGTCATTTGAAGTCTCGTGGAACTGTAGCGTCAGGTTCTGCTGCAATGCGGGATTATCGCGGCGGATGCGATTGACGACGGCGATCAGCTCTGTGAGATCGTCATCCGTCGCAGCCCAGTGCCGTATCTCGTATTTCTCGGAATCGAGATACTCCTCGCTTCCGGCTTCGCGCGGCGTGCCTGCGAAACGCTCGAAGGCCGGTCCGTAGATGCCGTAGTTCGCTGACAATGTCGCCGCGAGCATTAGACGAATAGTGAATGCCGGCCGGCCGCCGTATTGAAGATACTCGGGCAGAATGTCCGGCGTATTGGGCCAGGCATTGGGCCGGAAGAAGTCGCTCACCGGCGGCTTGGTGATCTCCTCGAAATACTTGGTCAGTTCGTACTTGGTATTGCGCCAGGCAAAGTAGGTGTACGACTGCGAGAATCCCGCCTTGGCCAGCCAGTACATGATTTTCGGCCTCGTAAAGGCCTCGGCCAGAAACATCACATCCGGATGATGTTTCTTGACCGTCCGGATCACCCAATGCCAGAACGGCAGCGGCTTGGTGTGCGGATTATCGACCCGGAAGATGCGCACGCCCTTGTCGATCCAGAACCGGAAGATGTCGCAGAGCTCCTTCCAGAGATCGGCCCAGGCATCGCTCTCGAAATGGAACGGATAAATGTCCTGATACTTCTTAGGGGGATTCTCCGCGTATTGAATGGTCCCGTCTGGCCGCTTCAAGAACCATTCGTCGTGCTCGTTGACATACGGATGATCGGGCGATGCCTGAAAGGCGATATCCATCGCCAGCTCAATGCCTCGCGACCGCGCGGCATCGACGAGCCGCCGGAAATCGTCCATCGTGCCGAGGCTCGGATGGATGGCTTTGTGGCCGCCGCCGGCTCCACCGATGGCCCATGGACTCCCGACATCGTCATCCTCCGCGGCCACTACATTGTTCCGCCCTTTGCGAAACGTCGTTCCGATGGGGTGAATCGGCGGCAGGTAGAGGACATCGAATCCCATCCTGGCGATGCGCGGCAACTGTGCCTCGACGTCGCGCAGTGTTCCATGCTTCCCCTCGGCACCGGCAGACCGCGGAAACAGCTCGTACCACGTACTGAAGGCGGCACGACGCGGATCGACTTCGATGGCCAGCTCGCCGGCGTAACGCGTCGCGAACTTCCGCTCAGCGTTCCGCTCCATCAACCGAACGAGCTCGTCGCTGGCAATGTCGTGCACTTTGTCCTGCACCTCATCATCGCCTTCGAGCGTGGCAACATAGTGATCGAGCCGTTTTCGATCGCGATCCTTCGCCCGCGTCGCCGCGGCCCGGATCATCTCCAGCCCGATGCGCAACTGAACCTCGAGGTCGGCCTCGGCGCGCTTTTTCAGATCGCGATGCCACGTCAGAAAGTGATCGATCCATGCCTCGAAGGTGAAGTAATAAAAGCCGAGGCGATCGACCGGCAGCTCGGCGCGCCAGCGATCGTTGACCAGCGCCGTCATTCGCGTTTCCGATGACGACGTTTCCGACTCGTGGCGATGGAGCAGAACCGCGGAGATGAGATCGTGGCCGTCCCCGAAAATGTCGGCCTCGATCGTCACCACATCGCCCACCACGCGCTTGGCGGGGAAGCGGCCGCCGTCGACGCAGGGCGCGACGCCTTCGATGACGACACGGCGGCGCCCGTCAAATTGAAGTTCCGGCACAGCCTGCTGCGGTGCGAGTTGCGTGCCTCCGTGTGTTTACAGGAACTTGCGCACGAACGGCCGCGCGGCGATGCCGAGGATGCTGCCCGCCGGACCGTGGCGGAGGACGATCAGCCGGTAGATCTGTTCGGTCGCCATGAACGTGGCCACGATGAACGAGATCACCGCGCCGCGCTGCACCGAGGTGGCGATCCCGATCAGCGAGAAAACGAGAATCATCCAGGCGATGATCGACGACTGATGGCGATAGTCGTACCCGAATCGCGCCGCCACGCGCGCCTGATCTGAGGGGCTGAGCAGCGTCACCAGCGCCTCGCGCATCATCAGCGCATCGCTCGTCTTCCGCTCCTCCGGGGCTTCGCTGATCGTTACCAGCGATCCCCTCTCCCGCGCAAACGGCGAGACGGCGCACGCGCGATCGGCGATCGTGAAGTAGTAGAGGAGATAGGCGATCGTGCCGATTGGCGAGCCGATCGGCCTCCCGATCAGCCAGGCAACGACGAAGCGGAACGACGACTCGATGAAGAGATAACCGGTCAGCAGGTAAACCGGCAGCGGGCGCGGCGTCCCGGCCATGATGCCGGTGACGATCCACAGCACCAGGCCGATGACGATCGCGTAGATCGGGAGCGTGGAGACGATCGTCAACCGCGTGGAGAGGATGCCGAGCTCGCGGCCGATCTCCTCCTGCACGATGTGCGGAAGATGCCCGACGAAGATGGCCAATACCTTCGCCGATTTCCGTTTCGTTTCCCGCGAGAGCTGGTCGCGATATTCGACCAGCCGCTCCGCTTCGCTGCTTTCGTCATAGCGATCGACCGTGCGCATGACGTGCATTTCCTGCCACGGCTCGAGCACGTAGCGCGCGCCTCCCTGCGGCAGCGGCTCGGCATCGACCACTTCGAAGTAGCGCTCTTCCCAAAGCACCGCCGTCCCCGGAAACTCGGCGCTGGTCAGCGTCTTCGCCGCCCGCGGCGTCCATCGCTTCGGAATCCGCGACAGCAGGATGAACTGCTCGCCATCGCCCGGGCGGACGCGGTCGGAGCCGTAAGCGCGCATGGGGCTTACTTCACCACCGGAATCACGTCATTGAGAATCCACAGCGGCCCGATGAGCAGGTGCACGACGTTCCGAAAAAACGCCGGCTGCTTGTGCTCGTAGACGCTGTGTCCGATGAACTGAAAGATCCATCCGAGGATGAAGAGCGCCACGTTCAACCACATCGGCATCCACACGCCGAGGAGGTAGAAGGCGATGGAGACGATCAGCATCGGGATGGCTAATCGCCACTCGAGCATGAGGTAGTAGACGACTGCGAGGGCGATGAGCAGCATGCCGCCGTCGATGCGCACATTGCGAATGGTCACGATGCCGATGCGCGCCAGCATGCCGAGGGCGGTGAGCATGATGAGAGGGATACCGAAGCGGTGGAACCACTTGTTGCCCTTGGTCTGGTGATAGGAGGCGTAATCGGCGAAGGAGGCGCGGATGTCAAGCATGGAGAGAGTTTAGCGCCGCTACCACGCGACGCCGAAGAAAGTTCGTCGTTGTTTCTTCACTGCCTTGTCGACTGCATCCGAGAGATTGGCCACGGCTTGATTAAACCGGGCTTCGTCTTGATCGACCTTCTTTTCATCGATTGGCCGACCCGGCATCGAAAACAGAAGGGCCTGATTCAGCATAGTCTCGGATTTGTCTTTAGCGTCATCCCATGCCTTGCGAATGGCGTCATCTCGAAAGTAGCCGATTTGCATGGCGATGGTGTATTTCTGCGTCTCCCAACGCTGCATAAATTTATCAAAATCGTCGCTAATCCTGTCCCGGCGTTTCTGTACCAACAACTGTATTGCCGCCGTCGAATGGGCCTTGGGCTGCATTTCAAGAAGCTTCAGCTTCAGGATCGCATTAGAATGAAAATGCACCTCGCCGAGAATCTGGTAAGCGTTTTGCGCTGCCAAGAGTTGCTGCTGATGCTCCTTATCGTACGTCTGGTGATTAGTGACTATCCAGTTTCCACCCCAAACACCAAGAAAGACGGTTACCACGGCTGCAAGGACCGTTGAATCGAGTACTGTTTTCAATTTTGAAGATGAGGGCGGTCGGCTCCGAGATAGCCGGTCACGTTTATAAGTAAGAGCAGTCATGGCTTGTTGTCTCTCACTAGGAGGTCTTTCGCGCGAATCACATTCTTGTTTAACGTTACAATCACCGGAGCTGCGTCCTCATCTTTCACACTTACTGTGTAAGTGCCAAAAGGGAGCTTCTGCTCGTACTCACCATGGGCACCGACCTGCGCGTCACCAAAATCTGGCACAAACAATACGACGAACGTTCGGCATAAAGGATCGTGCGGTGCCTTATAGCTCAACACACGCCCAATGATCTTGCCGACTCTATCCGGAATCAGGCTCGGTTCGCCATCTTGCGAGCGGTCGTGATATGGGAATTCAAAATGTATTATTACTTCGTTGCCAACCGCCAATACGATTTTCGTTTGGGCAGCCTTCAGTTCGGGGAGCGCTCTGACTGCGTAGCACCCTGGCGGGATGTCCTGAAACCGAAAGTCGCCCTTAGCGTCGGTGAATGTATCAACATTTAGGCCGTCAATTTGCAATTCGACTGACTTCAGTTTTGTGCCGATAGTATCGACAACGACACCGCGAATCACCGTGCCATGCGCGACAGCGCAAATCGTGACAGCCGAAAGCCAGATGAACGTGATAATGGTCCGCATAGACTGGAGAGCCACGACGGCGTCATTTCCCTACCCCCCCAAACACCCGCATCCGTATTCCACCCTTCGGCCGCAAGGTGATCGACGCCTGCGGCGTGACGTCGGGCGATATCAACTCCAGCCGCCACCGCTGCGCGATCGTGGCCACGATCAGCACCGCCTCCATCCAGGCGAATCCTTCGCCGATGCAGATGCGCGGTCCGGCGCCGAAGGGGAAGTAGGCTAGCTTCGGACGTGACGCCTTTGCCTCGGCGGTAAAACGAAGGGGATCGAATCGATCGGGATCGGGAAACCAGCGCGGATCGCGATGCGTCACCGCCTGCGCCGCCACGACTACCGCGCCGCGTGGCACGGACCACCCGCCGATCGTGGCGTCTTCGATGGCCAGTCGACTGACGGCCCACGCGGGCGGGAAGAGCCGCATCGATTCGGCAACTACCATCTCGGTATACGGCAGACGCGGATAGTCCGTCGGCACCGGAAGGCGATCGCCAAGGACGGCGTCGAGCTCGTGATGTATCGTCTCGGCGGCTGCGGGATTCAGCGCCAGCAGGTACCACGTCCACGCCAGCGCGTTCGCAGTGGTCTCGTGTCCGGCCAGGAAGAGCGTCATGGCTTCGTCGCGAAGCTGCTGGTCGGTCATCCCGCTGCCGTCGCCCTCCTCGTCGACGGCCATCAGCAGCATCGACAGCAGATCGCCGCGGTCCTCGCCCGACTTCCGGCGCTCGTCAATGATTCCGTAGACGGTCCTGTCGAGCCGCTCGATCGATCGACGAAAGCGCATCGTCTGCGGCAACGGCAGTTTTCGAAGCAGGTTCGTCAGCGGATTGATGAGCGTCGGAAAGAGATCGACCAACGACGTCAGGGCTACCCCGATCTCATCGGCATCTTTAGCAACGTCCGCGTCGAATAGCGTCTTGGCCACGACCGACAGCGTGAGCCGCATCATCTCGTGGTGGACGTCGAGCACCTCGCCGTCAGTCCATGTCAGTCGTGACGCCCGCTCGATCATGACCTCGGCATAGCGCGCGATCCGCTCGCGATGAAACGCCGGCTGTGCCAGCCGGCGCTGACGGAGGTGCAGGTCTTCCTCCGAGGTAAGGAGTCCCTCGCCGAAGATGATCTTCGACCGCTGCAACACGCGGCTTTTGTGAAACGAGCGACTCTGCGTGACCAGCACTTCGCGAATCAGATCGGGATGATTGAAGAGAAAAATCTGCTGCGGCCCGACATGGAACCGCACCGCATCGCCGTAGTCATTCGCGATGCGCCGCAAGAAGGGGATCGGATTGCGCTGCATCGTGCGCAGATAGCGGAAGGGGATGACGCTTCGCGGGCCGGGTGGGGTCGTCATGTGCTGCTGATGGTACGGCTTTGAAACCTTTAGAATCGTCGATACACATGAACGCCCTCCCGCTCATCCTCTTCTTCCTGGCCATCACCGCCATCGGCTATCGCTACTACTCGGCCTTCCTCGCGGCGAAGGTGATGGCGCTCGATGATGCGCGCGTCACGCCGGCGCATCGGTTCAACGACGGCCAGAACTACGTTCCCACCAACAAGTGGGTCCTCTTCGGCCATCACTTCGCGGCTATCTCCGGCGCGGGGCCGTTGATCGGGCCGGTGCTGGCGGCGCAGTTCGGGTATCTGCCGGGATTGCTATGGCTGGCCTTCGGCGTCGTCCTCGGCGGGGCGGTGCACGACTTCGTCACGCTGGCGGCAAGCGTGCGGAGGAACGGGAAATCGCTGGCGGAGATCGCGCGGACGGAGATCTCGCCGCTGGCGGGGATCATGGCCATGATCGCCATCCTCTTCATCGTCATCATCGCCCTTGCCGGACTCGGAATCGCCGTCGTCAACGCGCTGGCGGACTCGCCGTGGGGGACGTTCACCATCTTCCTGACGATTCCGATCGCGCTGGTCATCGGACAGTATCTGCATCGATCCAAAGCGCCCTTTGCCATCCGCAACGGATCCATCGCCGGAGCATTGATGGTGCTGGCGGCGGTCGTGGCCGGACGCTTCATCCCCGGAACGGCGCTGGGCGCGCTCTTCACGATGTCCAAGCCGCAGATCACCATCGCTATCGCCATCTACGGCTTCATCGCTTCGGTGCTTCCCGTGTGGATGCTGCTCTGCCCGCGCGACTACCTCTCGTCGTACATGAAGCTCGGCACCATCGCCGCGCTGGTCATCGGCACCATCGTCGTGGCGCCGCATATCTATGCGCCGGCGATTTCGCAGTTCGCGGGCTGAGGCGGCCCGATCATCCCCGGCAAGCTCTTTCCCTTCGTCTTCATCACCATCGCCTGCGGGGCCATCTCCGGGTTCCATTCGCTGGTCTCCTCGGGGACGACGCCGAAGATGCTGGACAAGGAATCGGACGCGCGCATGATCGGCTACGGGGCCATGCTTTGCGAAGGGCTGGTCGGCTGCGTGGCCCTCATCGCCGTCTGCGCCCTTCATCCCGGCGACTACTACGCCATCAACGTTTCGCCGGCGGTCTTCGCCAAGCTCGGCTTGTCGACGGTGAACCTTCAGCACTTCTCAGCACTCGTTGGTGAGACGCTCGTAGGCCGTACCGGTGGCGCGGTCTCGCTTGCGGTCGGATTCGCCCAGATCTTTTCCGGCATCCCGCTACTCGGCGGGCTGATGTCGTACTGGTACCACTTCGCCATCATGTTCGAGGCGCTGTTCATCCTGACCACCATCGACACCGGCACGCGCGTGGCCCGCTTCATGGTGCAGGAGTTTCTCGGCCGCGCCTGGAAGCCGTTCGAGAACACGTCGTGGATTCCGGGGACCATCGTCTCCACCGCGCTGGTGGTCTTCGCCTGGTCGTGGTTCATCCTCAACGGATCGATCTCGCAGATCTGGCCGATGTTCGGAATCGCCAACCAGTTGCTGGCCGCGGTGGCGCTCTGCGTCGGGACGACGGTGATCCTCAACGCCGGCCGCGCCAAGTACGCCTGGACGACCATATTCCCCCTGGCGTTCGTGGCCTCAACCACTCTCTACGCCGGCTATCGCTCCATCACCGACAATTTCCTCGGGCCGAAGATGATGGCCAAGGACCCGTTCACCGGCTATCTCGATGCCACGCTGACGTCGATCCTGATGCTCTGCGTCATCGTCATCCTGGCCGCCTCCGCACGCGCATGGATGCGGGCCGTGCGCGGCGAGAGCATTGCCTTCAATCCCGCGACGGCGGGAGCGGACCACAACCATCTACCAGGAAGCGGGTGCTGCTGATGCTGAACGACAAGAAGATCGTCGCCTTTCTCCCCACCACCGACTTCGACAAAGCGCGCGCGTTCTACGAAGGCACGCTCGGCCTGCGCTTCGTGCACAACGACGGCTTCGCCATGGTGCTCGACGCGAACGGAACGATGATCCGCGTCTCGAAAGTCGGCCCCGATTTCAAGCCGGCGATGTTCACGATCCTCGGCTGGGAAGTCTCTGAGATCGAATCCGTCGTCGCCGCGATGACTGCCAAGGGCGTGGCCTTCGAACGATTCAGCTTTTTCGAACAGGACGACCTCGGCATCTGGACCGCGCCGAGCGGAGATAAGGTGGCGTGGTTCAAGGACCCGGACGGGAACACGCTGTCGGTGTCGGAGCACGTGTAGAGATCCGACGCGGATCAGAGTTAACGGCACCACTCACCAATTTGTCATCCAGAGGCTGCCGGAGCCGCGGCTGCGCAAGCAGGCGATCGGCGCAGGACGCCGAAGGATCTCCAGCGGCAGGATTCAGCCGGAGCCCGTGTGAAGTTGACAGAGGTTTCAACGCAGCTCGCGCAACTTGAGATCTTTCGGCGCCCTCCGGCGACCGTAGCCTTGCGGCTACGCGCCTCCGGCAGCCTCAGGATGACAGAAGGAGTGTGTTACGTAATCGCGATCCCCAACTGCCTCGCCTGCGATGCCGCATCTCTCGCGCCCCAGCGGCGCTGGATTTTGCCGTCGCGGATGATGAACCACTCCATGGCCACGAGTTCGTAGGACTTTCCGGTCGGTTCGTTGCCGAAGGCAGGGGCGCGAAACGTTCCGCGCTCGGTGTAGCGGACGGCGACGACGTCACGCTCGGCGCAGATGTCTTCGACGGTGAACTGCAAGCCATAGCCTTCGATGAGCTGGCGCCAGATGGGGAGGATCTTGTCCATCATGCCCTGGGCCAGAACGCCCTGGATCTCGGCATCGTCAGCGAAGAGCGCCCGCAGCGCATCGAGGTCGCCGCGATTGAAGGCGTCGACGTACCTGAGAACGATCGCTTTGTTTTCTTCCTGCTGCGTCATGCCGTTCATTTTACGGCTGCTACCATCGCGCGATGACGCCGACCGGCCGCTTCGCCCCATCCCCGACCGGCCCGCTGCACCTCGGCAGTCTCGTCGCCGCCGTCGGCTCGTGGCTGTTCGCGCGGCGGGAGGGCGGCCGGTGGCTGGTGCGGATGGAGGATCTCGACACGCCGCGCGTCGTGCCCGGCTCCGCGGACGAGATCCTTCGCGCGCTGGAGCGATACGGCCTGACGTGGGATGGGGAAGTGATCTACCAGTCGCAACGAACGTCGCTCTACGACGATGCACTGGCTTCGTTGCGGGCGCGCAATCTGGTCTACGACTGCGCCTGCTCGCGCGCCGATCTGCAGCGCGCGGCTTCCGCCCCGCTGGGACGCGAGCCGGTGTATCCGGGCACGTGCAGCGAGGGACTACCCCTCGGCCGTGTTGCGCGCGCGATTCGTTTTCGCGCGCCGAGTGGTGTCATCGCCTTCGACGATGTGATTCTCGGGCGCAATGAGGAGGATGTGTTCGAACGGACCGGCGACTTTGTCATCCGCCGCGCCGACGGGCTTTACGCGTATCAACTCGCCGTCGTCGTCGACGATGCGGAGCAGGGCGTGACGCAGGTGGTGCGCGGCGCGGATCTGCTCACTTCGACCGCGCGTCAGATCGCCTTGCAGCGCGCGCTCGATTTGACGACGCCGTCGTACGCGCACCTTCCGCTGGTCGTGAATGCGGACGGCAGCAAGCTCGGTAAACGCGATGGTGCGTTGCCGCTGCCGTCGCTCGATGAGGATCGCGTCAGCGAGACATTGGCGTTTGCGTTGAAGTTCCTTGGCGTCGATGTCGAGCGGGATTCACCGGCTCAGATGCTTAGCGAAGCCCTGGGATCACAACTTCAATAGCAGCTTCGTCATGTCGTGCTGATTGCCGTCCGGGTCGGTGCCGTAGCCGGGCATCACGTAGGGCTGGAAGCCGAGGTTCTGCAGGGTCGTCACGGCATCGGCTTCGAGGTCGGAGATCAGCATCGCGTTAAGATGACGGAGGCCGTTCTCGCGGGCGATGCCGATGAAGAGATTGACCAGCAGCGTACCGAGCCCGACGCCGCGGAAGGACGGATCGATCATCCACTTGATGCGTCCGGAAAGGCGCAGCGGGCCGCCGTCGCGCCGGTGCAGCGTGGCGTCGGCGACGATGCGGTTACCGTCGAGGGCCAGCAGCGGGAAGACCTTCGCGTAATCGATGTCGCGGCCCCATCGCTCGATGACCGAACGGTTGTCGATCGGATCCCAGGCGAAGCGGCGGTAGGCCACCGGCAGATGCTGGAAAAACTCATACAACGCGTCGACGTCCTTCTCGGCGAAGGGACGGAGCAGAACCTTGCGGCCGTCGCGCAGGACGGCCTCCTGCGGATAGCGATGCGGCATGGGCGAACGATATCAGATCAGGCGAGCTCCGCCCGTTCGCCGACACGAAACGAGCCGCTCTCGATGATTTCGCCGAAGACCCCGCCGCGCCAGCCGGAGCGAAGGGCCTGGCGAAGGCCGGGCTGCGCTTCCTCCATCCGCTCGCAGGGCCGCGTTTCGCCGAGGATGCGGATGGTGCAGCCGCCGAGCAGGAGGAGCTTGCCGCGCGTATCCGCCAGTCCGATGCCGCGCACCATGACGTTGGCCCGCCGCTTTGCCGGATCGACCTCGGCGCCGGTCTCCGCTGCGGCCTCGTTCCACGCCCACTCGTCGATGATCGTGATCTGTCGTCTGCCGCCCTGGTCCGCGTTCCCGACCAGGCCGCGGCCGGCCACCGCCTGTGCTTCGTCGACGGCATCCATCACGCCGCGATGGGCACGCTTGATCCAGATCGAGACGATTTCTCCGGTCATGGTTTCCTCTCCGCGCGGCGTTTGATCGCTTCCAGCCAGCCGCGGCGGATGATGCCACTGCCGGGACGGATGACGCGCCAGTAAACGGCAAACTTGCGGCGGGCGGCGTCGGTGCTGGCGAAAACGCGCGTCTCCGTGGTCACGCGGCCATCCGGCTCGATGCGGAAGTTCATCACCGCCAGCGTCTCCGGCGTGACGCGGGTGCCGATGACCAGCTCGTGCGGCGGATCGTCGAGGAGGATGCGGAAGCCGCCGCGCGTGGCCACCTCGAGAATCGGCTTCGCGTCCGGCGCGTGCATGATGCTTTCCTCGCGGCAGCGGCCGAGGCAGCGGATCGCGGTGAGGATCTGAAAGAAGCGGATCTCGCCCGCGGTCACCAGGCGGATCGCGGAGTAAATCCGCTCCGGCGTCGCGGCGATCCGAATCTCGTGACGTTCATCGAACTGCCAGCGCGGCACGGACTTGTCCAGACCGGAGACGATAGGATCGGCGCGTCGCTCTGTTGCCGGCCAGCAAATGGCGATCAGGACGAAAGCGATGCCGGCAGCAAACAGCGCCGCTCCCTTCCGGCGGTGTCGACGGAAGAGCATTGCCAATCCGCCAACGACGATGGCCGCGGCGCCGCAGTAGAGCAGAACCGAGAGAAGCATCAGCGGGAGAACCAGGCCGCAAGCCCCAGACAAAGGGCGATGACCCCCGACAGAATGGCCGGCTCCGGCGGGAAGTAGAGGATGGCCAGACCGAGAACGACCAGCTGAACGACGAAGAACGCCCATCCGATCACCCGAATCGTGCGGGGACTGGAGGCGGCGATATTGCCCATCTGCCAGGCGAGAAGCGCAGAAAACAGAAGGTAGACCGAGATCTGGATTCCCATGCCCTCGTAGAAGCCGCCGTAACTGTAGTCCTTGCTGCCGACGTGAAAGTGAACGCTCTTCATCGAATCGCGCACGGCCATTCCTTGCGGAGTCGGTGGCTCGAATTTCAGAAATCCAAAGGTGTGTCCGGCAGCGAATAGAACGAAGAGCACGGCGGCAATCCTGTACAAGACTTTGATCTTCATCGAGGCTCCTTCAACGAATGGATCAACACGAAGTCCCACCATCCACACAAACAACCTGCCCCGTGATGGCGCTGGCGTCGTCGCCGAGCAGGAATGCGATCGCCGCGGCAACCTCGGACGGTTTGATGGCGCGCCGCATGGGGATGGCGCGGATCATCTCCTTTTTCGCCTCAGCATCGAGCGTGGCGATCATGTCGGTGTCGACCAGGCCCGGGGCGACGCAGTTCACGCGGATTCCGCTGCGCGCCACTTCGCGCGCCAGCGAGCGGGTGAGGGCGATCAGAGCCCCCTTCGCCGCCGCGTAGTTCGTCTGTCCGACGACGCCGTGCAGTCCGCTGAGCGAGGCCACATTCACGATCGCGCCGCGGCGCTGCTTCATCATCGGTCCGAGGGCCGCCTTCGTCATCGACATCGCGCCATCGAGGTTCGTTTGGAGGACATCGCGCCACTCGTCAGCGTTCATATTAAAGAGCAGCGCATCGCGGCGGATGCCGGCGTTGTTCACCAGCGCATCGAGCGTGCCGTATTTCGCGATCACTTCGTCGACGATGGCCGCGTTGCGACCGGCATCGCGCACATCGCCCTGCAATGCAAATCCTTCCGGCAGATCGGTCGACGACACATACGTGAAGGCGACGTTCCAGCCATCACGGGTGAGTCGTTCGACGACGGCCCGGCCGATACCGCGGGAGCCGCCGGTGATGAGTGCGGTGGGCATGGTTGCCAGGTTGCCGAGTTGCCAGGTTGCCGGAAGCTTTTGGCAACCAGGCAACGCGGCAACGTGGCGACCTAGCTCTCCTCCTCGTACCTATCCTTGAGCGAAGCGACGACGGTGGGATCCGCCAGCGTGGTCACGTCGCCCAGCGCGCGGCCTTCGGCGATGTCGCGGAGGAGGCGGCGCATGATCTTGCCGCTGCGGGTTTTCGGGAGGTCGGCGGTGACCAGGATCTTTTCCGGCCGGGCGATGGCGCCGATTTTTTCGGAGACGTGATCCTTCAGCTCTTTCTCGAACTTCGCCGGATCTTTCTTCGCCTCTTCCATCCGCGACGATTTCACGATCACGAAGGCAGCGATGGCCGTTCCCTTGATCTCGTGATTGATGCCGACCACCGCGGCCTCGGCGATCGAGGAGTGATCGACCAGCGCCGATTCGACTTCCATCGTTCCGATGCGATGACCGGCAACATTGATTACATCGTCGACACGGCCGAGGAGCCAGAAATAGCCGTCGGAATCGCGCTTGGCGCCGTCGCCGGTGAAGTAGATGCCCGGCCACTTCGACCAGTACTGCGCCTTGTAGCGCTCCGGATCGCGCCAGATCCCGCGAAGCATCGAAGGCCACGGACTGGTAATGGCCAGATAACCGCCGCCGACCTGCACTTCCTTACCGCTCTCATCGAGGATCTTCGCGTCGATGCCGGGAAACGGCCGCGTGGCCGAGCCGGGTTTGGTGGCCACGACGCCAGGCAGCGGCGTGATGGCGATCGAGCCGGTCTCGGTCTGCCACCACGTATCGACGATCGGGCAGCGCTCGGCACCGATCCATTTGTGGTACCACATCCAGGCCTCGGGGTTGATCGGCTCGCCGACCGACCCGAGGAGGCGGAGCGATGAAAGATCGTGTGCCTCCGGCAGCTGGTGCCCCCACTTCATGAACGCGCGGATCGCCGTCGGAGCCGTGTAGAAAATCGTGATCCTGTGCTTCTCAATCAGCGACCAGAAGCGATCCTGCTTCGGCCAGTCGGGCGCACCCTCGTAAACGAAGACAGTCGCGCCGGCGGCCAGCGGGCCGTAGACCACGTACGAATGTCCCGTCACCCAGCCGATATCGGCCGTGCACCAGTAGACGTCGTTCTCCTTCAGATCGAAAACCCATTTGCACGTCGCGTAACACTCGGTGAGATA